>WNGP01000204.1_pt1 | contig 79474 bp, 69 predicted proteins | sample 5407671 | NCBI WGS metagenome assembly WNGP01 (sample SAMN13153381, study PRJNA577476) | soil metagenome | isolation source: 40 cm soil or saprolite under Garry oak tree replicate 2 | place: USA:California | collected 2016-06-15 | reverse complement strand
GCGCGGGTCGCCAAAGTTCTCCCCGGCTTTTGTGTGAACGTAGAGACGCAGTAACCGATTCAAAGCAGTCGGGGCCGGGAAGGCAATGATCCCTTTGAGGAGGATCTTCTTAAAGAGATACGAACGCATACCGTTGCTCCCACGCCCGTCCCGAGCGTGCTCGGGCAGGGCAATTGCGGCCCCTGCGGGGCGTGGATGACGTACGCCACCGGGCCAGCCGGCGGTCGCGCACGCTGCCGGCGCTGCGGTGTACAGTGCGCGCGACGCGATCGCGTCGTGTCCTAACTGCGGCGCGGCGCCGACCGCGACGTCGGCGGCGGGCCACTTGCCACCGTTGCTCGGCGTGCCCGCGGCTGCGGCGGCGCGCCAGATGACCAGCTCGTGCTCCCGCTGCGGCGCGCCGATGTTCGCGCCGCCTCCGGGGGAGCACGCGACGTGCGGGTCGTGCGGCTATCAGCCATGACGCCCGAGAAGCCCGACAATTCGGCCGGGTGGGCGGAGTTCATGCAAACGCACACGCTGCGCAGGGCGCCCGTCGCCTCGTGCCCGACGGCTGGGGCGCGGTGTTAAGCGTTCGGGTCACGGAAACACTTGGATATTCCCCTGTAGCACGTCCATGAGGGGCAAGGGGAACGGTAGCGAGCCCGAGCCCGTCGCGCAGAAAGTCGCGACGACGTCAGCTGACTGGACCGCGGCGAAGTCGCTCGTCTGGTCCGGTGGTGCATTGACGCCCTCGCCGTTGTCCACGACCTCCCACAAAACCGGGCGGCCAACGAAAGCCGGGAGGGAGCTCTCGGTGATCACGCCCCCGATCCGCGCGAGGTTGCCGCTGATGCCGAGGCAGGTGACGGAGCCATGGACGGAGATCCCGCCCGCTTGCGCTGTAAACAACTGGAACTCGCCGGCGACCGAGCCCGTACCTGCCACCACGGCGCTGAACTCGAAGCGCTCGGGCGTCGTACCGTTGAAGATCAGGATGTGCGCGTCGCCAGTTGCGGCGGGCCCGGGAGTCGCCGTCGCATCCGCCTCGGGGCGGGTGCCGGACGGGGCCGTCGGGTCGCGGCCGGGGGATGTGTCGCATGCGAGCAGCGTGGCGGCGCAGACGACCGCTACGCTAGGAAGTGACGTCGGCGACATGGTGCCTCCAGTGTGGTGATGAGGGTCATGTGCTAACCACGATCTCCGCCCGGGATCGGCGTCGAATGCCCTCTCGGGCTATCTGATCCACTGCCCAAAAAGGTGAAGCCGGCGCCGACGTTTGGCGACAGGGGCGCGTTGTCTCGAAATGGAACGCCGTGAGAAGAGCAACGCGGTCGCGAGCGCCAAACCGCTCCCGGACTCGGGAGTCGAGAGCGAGGTCTGCGAGGGCCTGTGGCCGGTGTCGTTCGTGCCAACCCGTGGCGATGTTATCGGACTCGCTCACGGGGCCTCCTTCCGCCAGAACCGCAGCTTCTGGAACAACCGGCGCACACCTGATCCTATCGCTGGGCGATTGGACTGTTTGGCCCTCCGTAGCGCCCGCCCCATGTTGAGGCGAGTGTCGAAGCAACAGCCGACAAAGAACTCGTGAAAGCGCTGAACAGCGTCTCGCGTTCCCGACCACTCGACGAAGTACTGTAGATACTGTCCGACGAATTCTTCCGCTTCCTCGATCGACATTGGAAGCGCCTTGATGCTCGTCCGCAGCTTGCCGTCCTCTAGGCTGTGGAACCAGACATAGGGACGATCCTGGACTGTCCGACCATCGGCGGAACCGTAATCGGTTCGCAGGAAGAAAAAGAGCGTCCGTGAGGTCCATGGCGATCAAACTCGGCTTGTCGAAATCTCGGATCTGCGAAGCTCCTAGATCCATCGCGTCTGGCGCGGAGTGCAGGGACTCTGGTCGCTTCACCTCAATAGCGTAATCCAACGTATCGACTGAGACCACGTAGTCTGGCGTACTGCTGACTTGAGGCTTCGGAATGCGAGGAGAAATGCCTCCTCTCGCCAGAACCAGAGCGAACCAGAACTGGCTCAAGAACGTTTCTGCCACGCGTGACTTCGGAGTAGCCTCAAGTTTCCCTTCGAGCGCCCTCGCAAGCTCGACGGCAATGTGCTCTGCAAGTTGTGTAGGCAGGACGGTCGCGATCTGAAAAAAGTCAGTCGCGATGACGATTGCCTGAACATCGAGCTGAAGCTCGGCTGGACTCGGACCATAGGCGCCACGATCGGCGATTTCGTTGAGCCGTTTCACTGCGGCGCTCAACCGGCTTCGCAGCAAGGGTCATCTCGCCACATGGACCTGGCCGGGATCGAACCGGCGACCCTTGCCTCGCACAGGCAGTGCTCGGGGTTAGCCTGGACCCAAACTCTTAGCGTATCGCCTGGAGTGCGCCGCCAAGCCGATAGCGATCGCACTCTGAACGCGCGGGGCCTTCACAACGTCCTCCAGCTCCTTTTCGAGAAAGACCACGCGCCGCTGCCTCGCTCCCAGCGTGATGGTGAGGTGGAACCTGCCCGTGGTGAATCCCTCATGCGGGGGAGGCCAATCTCCACTTGCGCCAGAAATCCCCATCTCACCGGCCGCGTCGCCGAGTGAGTTCAGAACCCATGCTTCTCCCGCCGAGATGTCTGGCATGTTCACCTTGGGTTGAAGACATCATGGAGCGTGTCGGGATCGAACCGACGACCCCCGCGTTGCAGAGCGCAGAGTAAGAGGCGCCCAATCCCTTACCCTGCCCCGGGTTTCTAGCAACGCATCCCTACGCCGTGCCGGTCCTTCGAACAAGGAGACCGCAGTTTCCAGAAGTTAGCCGATTGTGCGGCGCAATGCTGCGATCAAAGGTAGGATCGGCGGGCTCTTTAATGTCGTGAGGGAATCTTCAGCCGTGCGCAGAACTCGGCACTAAAAGAAGCGACAGCGTGTGTAGCCCATTGAGCGCAGCCAGCTCCGAGACAGAGGTGCGGAAACCACAAGCTCCCCTTCGCCACGAGAGGATTAGGCGGGAACTTCTTTTCCAACCGCTCCCTAAGGTCGTGGTGTCGTCCTTGTTCGTCGTCCCATTCTGGCTTGTAGTGCATCAGAGTGTTCCGCAGCCGAATCAGGCTCTCAGCATCGTCATATGGCGCACGGTCCTGTTCAAATCCTTTACCCCCCGCGGCTTCTAGCACTGTTTGATACTTCAGAAGTATGCTTTTGAACTCTATATCGCCCCAGATCTTGGCAAGACGAACAAGGATTGCATCATCGAAAGAAGGCACCTTGTCATGATCTCGGTTCTCAGCTTCATGGAAGAGTTCGTTGATAGATGCCTCGAGGAAAGCAGCGGCCGAAAGTATGGCGCCGGTGACATAGGCACGGTGCCTCGCGAACTCTTGCTCGCCTGGATGCGCGTTCTCGATTGATTGTGCCGTTGTCGCGAAATACTGAGCGGCGAACAAGTGTTGCTTCGAGAAGCTGTGTTTACGCCTGACGTTCACCTCACCTTGCACGAAGACCCCGGCTTGTGTGAATCGAAATTCAGACAAGGCATCCTGCCCGTTCAGAACTCGAAATGTTCGGGGCAAATGTTGGGAGCAAAAAATGTAACCATATGGAGCGTGTCGGGATCGAACCGACGACCTCTGCGTTGCAAACGCAGCGCTCTCCCAGCTGAGCTAACGCCCCAAGAACATCATCAGTGTGTTCGGACGCCCGCATCCCTTTGACTGGTCACTATTTCCTGTGTCGTTTGAATAAGTAGGTCACGTCGCCCGAATTCGCGTCCGGGATCGACAAGGTGAGTTCCCAACCTTGATTGCCGAGGCGGTCGAACGTTCGCATTAAGAGCGTGATCGGCGTCGTCTTCGTTTGGTGTTTCATCACCGCCATAGCAGAATCGATCTGCACCACGCTGTCGCCCGCGCTCCACACGAAGGGTATTCCTTGGACGACGTACAAACGACTGTACTCCCACCGGCCAGGGTCTTGCGCCGCGAGTGGTGTGATCCCAAAGACTATGCTCACGACTGGAGTCAGGGCTCTCACCGTGTACCCCCTGCAATCTGCCCCTTCGCGAGAACTGGGCAATGTTCAGGGTCCAATGTCAGGACGGTTTTCTAACTGCATGAAGATAGCGAAGTTCGATTGGCGGCCAATGCGTTGCAAACCAGGTGCTCTCCCAGCTGAGCTACCGCCCCAGCAACCAAAATAGCGCGGTTTACAGCGGGATCACGACTCCCGCGCTGATCGGAATGAACGCGGTAGTCTGCGGGGCAGTGCGGACGGTGACGTACTGGACCGTGAGGAAGCCACGGCGCCTGCTCGACCCGATGAGCAATCCGCCCCCGCCGTCGAGCGCGAGCTTCGTGGCTGCCGTCGAGCCGAAGCCGGGCACGTCCACGTTGACGCGGAAGGCACCGACCCCGCCCAGCAGGAGCAGGTGCACCCGTCCTGTGGCGCGCCCCACCCATATGCCGGCGTTCGCCGTGCCGCCGGCCAACGTCGTCTTGCCTGCGACCCCGCTCTTGTGCCCCATCTGCCCGTACACGGCGTCCACGCTGAAGCCGAGCGGGCCGGTCAACGTCCCGAGCGCCTCACCCACGAGGTGCCACCCGACCTGGTCCGGCGCCGGGATGGAGGCCGTGAGCTGGTTCGTGCCGTTCCCGACCGACCAGGCGCCGAGCATCGCGACGCCGTTGCTGCCGGTCGTGGCCACACCGCCCGTGACGCTGCCGCCCCCGCCCGTCACCGTGAACGTGACATTGGCGCCGACGATCAGCTTGCCGTCGACATCGAGCAGCTGCACGGCGGGGGGGTGTTGACGGGGAAGCCGGCGAGCCCGAGCTGCGAGCGCGTGGACTCACCCACCAGGGTGGCGGGCCACGCGTCCAGGGCGTCGGAGCTGCCGCAGCCGGACAGCATGGCCACGAGCAGGCAGGCGGCGCCGATGCGGGAAGGAGGGGCGCGCACGGGGCGCCGCCTAGAGGCTCCCGCCGGCAGCGGCGGCGGCATCCTGGCGCAGTTGCTCCTGCTTCAGGACCAGCGCCATCGACTTGACGAGGTAGTAGGTCAACACCAGCTGGGTGACGGCGAGGGGGTTCGAGCGGCGCTCGGTGCGCCCGTCGAAGAACATCCCGACGCGACTGGCGCGCGCGTCGCGCGCCGTCTGCATGTGGCTCCAGATGCGCCGTTCGATGGATTGCGTCGCCGCGTCGCTGATGGCGCCGCTGATTTCGAGGCTGTCCGTGCCCTCCGCGCCGCGGTGCAATTGCAGGTAGGGTCCCCCGTTTTCCGCGTCGGCACCCGTGAGCGCCCCCTCGAGGTCGGGCAGCGGGACCGGGTGGCGCAGCGTGATGCGCACGTTGAGGCGCGCGCGGTCCTTGGTCGCGGCGTACTGCGGGCCCGGGTAGAATGACACGACGATGTCCGCCTTCTCGCGCTGCGGCATGACGTACGTCTCGGCATCGTGCCGCCGGTGCTCGAGCTGCTCCAGCACCTCGTCGTGCGTGTAGCCGCGCTTCGACGTGTCGCGCGTGATCTTCCAATCGACGCGCAGCGCGGGGTCGGGGTCCAGGAACACCGACACGTCCCACAGCTGGCGCAGGCCCGGAGTGTAGAGGGCGTGGACGCCGTGGACCAGCACGATGTCGCGCGGCGGCGCGAACTCGGGACGCCCGAAGGTGCCGTTCGAGTGGTCGTAGACCGGCTTGAAGATGCGCTGGCCGTCGCGCAGCAGCCGCATGTGCTGGCGCACCAGCTCCAGGTGGTTGCAGTCGGGATGCACGGCGGTCATGTGGCGCTCTTGGCGCGCCGCGCGATCGAGCGAGTGATAGTCGTCGAGGTTGATGTCGGTCACGCGCTCGGGGCCGAGGATCTCCAGGCAGCCGTTGGCGAGGGTGCCCTTCCCCGCCCCCGAGTCGCCTACCACGCACAGCATGAGGGGGCGCCCGGCCCGGAACGGCAGCGGCGTATTCCTACTCATCGCCGGCGTCGTCCGTGCCCGACTCGAACACGCGACTGGCGCGCACGTCCACGGCGTCGATGCGCGCGAGGTCCTCTCGCGAGACCATGCCCCCCTTGGCGATGAGGCGGTTCGCCTGGCGCAGCTTAATGCGGTCAAGCGCGTTGCGCACGCTGCGCGCGTTGGCAAAGTGGGGCTGGCGCATCCGCAGCACGAGGTATTCGCGGAACGCGTCGCGCGACGACCCGTCGAACTCGTAGTTCTGGCGCCGCACCATCAGGTCTGCGATCGCCACCAGCTCATCGAGCGAGTAATCGGGGAAGTCGAGGTGGTGGCCCACGCGCGAATGGAACCCGGGGTTCGACTGGAAGAACGTGTCCATCCGCTCCTTGTAGCCCGCCAGGATCACGACGAGGTCGTCGCGCTGGTTTTCCATGGACTGGAGCAACATCTCGATCGCTTCCTGGCCGTAGTCGCGCTCGTTCTCGGGACGATACAGGTAGTACGCCTCGTCGATGAACAGCACACCGCCCATCGCCCGCTTGATGACTTCCTTCGTTTTCGGGGCGGTGTGACCCACGTACTGGCCCACGAGATCGTCGCGCGTGGCGACGACGAGGTGCCCCTTCCGGACGTAGCCCAGCTGCTGGAGGATCTTGGCCATCTCGAGGGCGACCGTGGTCTTCCCGGTCCCGGGCCGCCCCGTGAACGACATGTGCAGGGTCGGTTTTTCGGTGGTGAGCCCCTGCTCCTCGCGCAGGCGCGCGACGAGCAGCAGCGCCGCGATCTCCCGGATGCGGCGCTTGACCGGCGCGAGGCCCACCAGCTCCCCCTCCAGCTCCTCGAGCACCCGCTCGATGTTGGAGCCCCGGTAGGCCGCGCTCAGATCCACGGCGGATGGACGCGCCGCGGAGGGGGGCGTCCCGCTCACCGCTTGCACGTCACTCATTCACCGTAGCGCTGTCCGGCCGGCTTCTCGGTGGCGTAGGGGTGGAGTGAATAGCGGATCTGCCGGTCCGCGGCCTCCTGCCGGTCGAGCCGGAAGCCCGGCTCCTCGGCGGGCCGGTTGACGAGGAAGCTCAACGCCGTCGTCTGCCGGCCGTAGCGCCGGTCGTAGCCGTTCACCTTGATGTAATGGGTCGGGAACGTTTTCCGGCAGCCGTTGATCTCGAGCATGATCGCGGCCGGATCCTTGAGATCGAACATCGGGAGCCCGTACATGTCCCAGTACACGTTGCGCGGATGCGGATCGTCCGTGTGCTCGACCGAGATCGCCCAGTCGTTGTCGAGGCAGTACTGCACCTGCGCCCGGATCTGCTCGTCGGTGAAGTCCGGCAGATAGGAGAAGGTGCCCTGAGTGATGCGCATCGCTCGTGCTCCTCCGCTCAGACGGTGAGGGTCGGGACGGCGTCCGGCACGTCGGTCGACTCGAAGTCGAAGGTGATGTCCTTCCAGATCTCGAGCGCCTTGTACAAGGACGGCGACCACTTGGCCGCCTTCGCCAGGATGTCCGGCCCCTCGTTCAGGTAGTCGCGGCCCTCGTTGCGCGCCTGGATCATCGCCTCGACGGCAACGCGGTTCGCGGCTGCTCCCTCGGCGATGCCGTCCGGATGGCCGATGGTGCCACCGCCGAACTGGAGCACGACGTCTTCGCCGAGATAGTGGAGCAGCTGATGCATCTGGCCCGCGTGGATCCCACCCGACGCCACCGGCATCGTCCCCGGCATGGAGGCCCAGTCCTGCTCGAAGTAGAGGCCGAGGGTGGGGTTGGGCTCGAGCTTGTCGGCGAGCAGCGTCTGATAGTAGCCGCGGATCGCGTTCGGATCGCCTTCGAGCTTGCCCACCACGGTGCCGGCGTGGATGTGGTCCACGCCTGCGAGCCGCATCCACTTCGCGATCACGCGGAAGTTCACGCCGTGGGTCTTCTGGCGCGTGTACGTCCCGTGGCCCGCTCGGTGCAAGTGCAGGATAAGCCCGTTCTTCCGCGCCCACTTGGACATCGACTGAATCGCCGTGTACCCGATGGTGAGATCGATCATGCAGATGACGCTGCCGATCTCCTTGGCGAACTCGGCGCGCTCGTACATGTCCTCCATCGTCGCGGCGGTGACGTTCATGTAATGGCCCTTGATCTCCCCGGTCTCGGCCATGGCGCGGCTCACCCCTTCCATGCTGAACAGGAAGCGGTCGCGCCAGCGCATGAACGGCTGGCTGTTGATGTTCTCGTCGTCCTTCGTGAAGTCGAGGCCGCCGCGCAGCGCTTCGTAGACCACGCGCCCGTAGTTGCGCGCCGAGAGTCCCAGCTTGGGCTTCACGGTGGCGCCGAGCAGGGGGCGGCCGTACTTGTTCAGGTACTCCCGCTCCATCACGACGCCGTGGGGCGGACCCTGGAACGTCTTCACATAGTGTGGCGGGATGCGCATGTCTTCGAGCCGCAGCGACTTCAGCGCCTTGAACCCGAACACGTTCCCGATGATGGATGACGTGAGGTTCGCAATCGAGCCTTCCTCGAACAGGTCGAGGTTGTAGGCGATATAGGCGATGTGCTGGTTCGTACCGGGGACGGGATCCACCCGGTAACACTTTCCCTGATACATCTCGTGCGCCGTGAGCCGGTCGGTCCAGACGACGGTCCAAGTGGCCGTGGACGATTCGCCCGCGACAGCGGCGCTCGCTTCATCGGCCTCGACGCCGTCCTGCGGCACCAAGCGGAAGGCGCACAGAATGTCGCTGTCTTGGGGGACGTAGTCGGGCCGGTAGTAACCCATCTCCTTGTAGGGGGTTACGCCAGCGGCCCAGCGGCTCTTGCCCTTGCCCTTGTTATTCCCGGCCACGGGAACCCTCCCGAGTATGTGAATTCTTTCACAAGCGTGGTACAGGATACCGCAGCGGAGCCGGCCCGCGCAACCTACCTTCGGGTGGGGCTCCACCCCGTACAAGTAACCACCCAGATCACCGTGCCGGAAGAGCCTTGCTGCCACGGCGCTTCCTCGGCACCTTCCCCGCTTGACGCCCACCCGATGGGGCTAGCCCGAACGCCCGTAGCGCAAGGCTCTGCCGGAGGCGATCATGTTTGTGAATTATTTCACGAAGTCACCGAACGGAGGTGTGTAATGCCATTCCGGGCCGGGCGGCCGATCATGCTGTGCCTCGTGGGCGATTCGGGCGCCGGCAAATCGACGCTGTCCAACGGCTGCGTCGAGCTGATGGGCCCTGAGCGGGTGACCGACATCTGTCTCGACGACTACCACTCGCTGGACCGCGTGGGGCGGGCGCAGCACAAGATCACCGCGCTCCACCCCGACTGCAACCATCTCGATCTCATCGCGCAACACGTGGCGCTGCTGCGCCGGGGCGAAACGATCTTCAAGCCGGTCTACGATCACTCCGACGGGACCTTCGGGCCGCCCGAATTCGTCGCCCCCAAGTCGATCGTCTTGATGCACGGCCTCCACGGTCTGTACACGCCCGAGCTGCGGCGCCTGTGGGACGTGTCGGTGTTCCTCGACCCCGATCCCGAGCTGCGCATCGCCTGGAAAATCAACCGCGACATGTCCAAGCGCGGCTACCAGCGGGCCGAGGTTCTGAAGCAGCTCGAGGACCGGCGGCACGACTCCGAGGCGTATGTGATGCCGCAGCGCGACGAAGCCGACATCGTGATCTCGTTCTTCCCGCCCGCGGACTATGCGACGGCGCAGGACAACACGCGGTTGAACGTCCGCATCACGCTGCGCCACCCGATCCCGTTGCCGGATCTCAAGGAAACCCTCGCCGCCGCCGAGGGCGCAAATGGGAAGTCGTCCCTCCGGCTCGAGCGCGGTACCGAAGGCACGGACGTGCTCGAGATCGACGGCCGCATCTCGAACACCGCAACCCAGACGATCGAGGACCGGATGTGGGAGCACATGGCCACTGCGCGGCATCTGCGCTCGGATCGGGTGGGCGTGTTCCAGGATGGAGCGGTGTCACGCCGCTCGAACCCGCTCGCCGTGACCCAGCTCGTCCTCACCTATTACCTGGTGAAGGCGAGCGCCCTGGCGCTCAAGCTCGAGGGGCTGCGTCAGGAAGCCGAGCCGACATCGGGCGCGGCTACTGGGATACGGTGAGTGAGTAGCCGGTGAGGAACGGGCGTAACTGGGAGGTCGGCGTCGCCACCTGCTGAATCATGGCGGTGTACGCCAACGCCCGCGCGACGTCCGCGACGCCGATTGTCAGGAGCGTGCCCCCCGTCAAGGTGCCCGTGAGCACGAAGTGATTCGCCGCGCCGAGCGGCGGTTGGGAGAAGAGCCGCAGGCCGGTCGCTGGGCTGGCGCTCGTGAGCGCCGCCGGTCCTGCGATGGTCAGCAGGATCGCTCCGTCGCCCCCTGAGTTCGGCGTGATGAGATTCACGTTGAGCACGCCCGCCCTGGGTGCAGTACCGTCGCTGCACGCGAACAACACGCCAAGCGCCGCCGCAACCAGCAGCTGCTTGCTCACTGGCCCCGTCCCTTCGTCGCGGCGCGTTTCGGCGGGACGGCGACGGGCGGCGCACCCGTAGCGTTCACCCACGCAAGAAAGTCTCCGACGTCGAACGCGTTGTTCTGGTTGCCCAGGAGATCGAGGTAGGTCAGCTCGCCCGCCGTGAGCGTCCCGGAGCCGTTGAGAATCTGCGCCACTACCGCCGGCGTGGAGAGCGTGGGCGTCGTGGTGATCAGCGTGAACGTGTCCGTCACTTGCAGCGAGGCAGACGTGACTCTCGCCTGCAGCGAGAACGTGCCCGCCTGGGAGGGAGTGCCGGTGAGCACGCCGCTCGTGGTCAGGCTCAGGGAGGGAGGAGGCTGCCCGATCACCTGCCATGTGTACGATCCGGTCCCGCCCGTGGCGTGGAGGGTGTCCAGGTAGGTCGCTCCCATGATGGCCGCCGGAAGCGTGTCGGCCGTGGCAATCGCGAGCGTTGGGCTTCCGAAGTTCGCCGTGTCCGCGTAGGGGTGCGTCATGGAGAGCTGGAGCGTCGCGTTGGCAGTCACCGTATCCCCGCTCCAACCCAGGAAGGAGGACCCGCCGTCCGGGACCGCGGTCATGGTGACCAGACTCGATTCGGGGAGGAACGATCCACTCGTCGTCGCCGGGTTCGCCGTGATCGTGCCGTGCAGCGTCGCGGCGAAGAAGAGCGGTTGACCGACGCGCAACCGGAACAACATCGGCTTCGTCGCACCGGCGAGCTGCTGGATCGAATCGACGGCAAAACCCACGAACGCGCCGTCCGAATTCTTCACCGCGGCCGGATTCGTGTTGAACGAGAAGACTGTATTCCCCGTGCTGCCTGGATAGGGATCGCCGGCGTCACCGCGGTTCGTGCCGAAATCGAGGTCCCTCCGACCGTCGGCCTGCTCGACTTCGACACCGTGGATCGGGCCGGAATTCACGGCGTTGTCGGCGTCGAAGCCGTGCTGCGCGATTTGCGCCGAATCGACGTGATACAGCAGCAGACCGCCACCCCCGTGGATCCGGATCAACGCGCTGTCGGACTGGAGCCGCTGCCGGTTCTCGAGGAGGAAGTACTCGCCGCGAGGGTTGGTTCCGGTGACCCGCACATAAAACGTGGTGTCCGAGACCGGCGCACCCCCGAACTGGTAGTCGGCGCCGGCTGTGAGCGGCGCGACCGTCACCCAGCCGAGCTGGCTCAAGGACCAGGCATCCATGCGCGACGGGCTGAAGGGAGAGGTGTAATTGCCGCTCCCCATCAAGCTGTACTCTCCGACGCCTTCCGACGAACCCTGGGTGTCGTACAGGTCCGGCAGGTCGAAGCCGTGCCCCGTCTCGTGCGCGACGGTGCCGGGCGGCATGATCGCCGTGCTGTCGCACGCGCTCGAGCCCCCCACGCCGCTCTGCACGATGTAATCGAGGATCTTCTTGCCGTCGTGCGTCGTGTACGCCGAATCATTGAACAAGTTGTGGTCGAGCAAGCGCGACCGGTGAGCCCAGATGTGGTTGTTGCTGGCCGGGCTCCCGTTCGTGAATCCATTGTAGCCACCGCAGGCGCCGTCCCTCGCCGGTTGCACGAACACGACGAGGTCGATCGTATCGCCGTGCTGGCTGAACTGCGTCCAGTCAATCGCGTTGTCGAGCTGCCGCAGTGACTCGCGCAGACCGCTCTGCAGACCCTGGAACGCCGTGAAGCTGAAGATGCCGTTGCAGTTCGCCGTCCCGTACGGATTGCCCGAGCACGTGCCCGGCGTGCCCGCGTACGCGACCTCGTTCTGGCTCAGCGACACGAAGCCGAGGCTCTTGCCCGTGATCGTCATGAGGGGCGGGTTGCTGTTGAGCGTGCTGAGCTGCTCGTAATACGTGCGCACCGTGTAGGGACGGCCGTTGGGAGGGGTGGTCGCGAACAGTACGCTATCGTAGGCGACGGTGTCCGCCACGATCTCGCCGGCCGGCGTATCCTGATACTTGAAGAGCACGACCGGCTCGACGATGGTGCCGGAGACTACGGTGGACGGGAACGTACCAGCGAAGGCGGGCGCGTTCAGTTGGCCGAACTGCCGGCTCGCGAGCAGCCGCGCCCGCGTGGCCCGCACCGCTCGCGCCCGCCCGCGCCACACGCCGTTCGCCGAGAAGCCGAGCCAAGGAAGCCGGGGCGCTTCCCGCTGCGCGAGCGCGTCCCCCGGCATAAAGACGAGCGTCGCGACGCCGAACAAGATCAAAGCACTCCGTGCCGCCACGCAGACGCTCCTACGGAGCCAGGACCAGGAATTCCATCTAGCCTAACGCGCCGGCGGTCCGCGCCGCTGTGCGCACCCTCACACCGCGGGCGGCGAGCACCACGCCGATCCCGAGAAACACAACCGTCCCGCCGATCACCTTGACCTCGAAGACCAGAGGATGCCCTACGGCAGGCGGTACGAGCGAGAGCCCGATCGAGAGCACAACCGCCGCGAGGCCGGTCCAGCCCACGAGAGCCGTGCGGGGGTTGCGCCCGCGCCGCAGCCGGAGGTACGCGCCGAACAGATAGAGATAGGGCACGAAGAAGAGGATGACCGTGGTGCTCGTAAGGGCCACGTAGGCGTCGCGCACGGTGGCGCCCGCCAACCCCGCGATCACGAACACCGTCGCGAGGACGCCCTGCACAAGCAGCGCGACGTGCGGGGTCTGCCACTGTGGGTGGACGCGCGCGAACGCAGCAGGAAGCACCCGGTCCACCCCGGCCGCGAACGGCAGCCGGGCGGAGCCGGCGAGCCACGCGCCCACGCCGCCCAGGTTACTCACGACCAGAAGCATCGCCACCACCGCGGCGAGGGGCTCGAGCGCTCGTGCCCCGAGGCCTTGGACCAACGCGGCGGTCGCCTGCGGGATGCCGTTCGTGATGCTGACCTGCTGGGCCGGCAGCGCCACGAGCGTGGCCGCCGTCCCCAGCACGTAGATCGCCACGATGGCGACGCCCGATACCACGACGCCGCGCCGCAGCGCGGCGGCCGCGCCGTGGATCTCGTCGCCCAGCGACGGCGCTAGCTCGAGACCCGCGAACGCGAACGTCATCGTCGCGAAGAAGTTGACCAGCTGGAAATCGAACTTGGCGGGGAGCAATCGCCCGGTGGCGAAGCTCGTCGCGCTGCCCCGCGTGACGAGCGACCAGGTGGCGAGCAGGACGAAGACCAGCGCCGGAATCCACGTGCCGTAGCCGCCGAAGTTCTGCAGCCACTTGCCGACGCGCAAGCCCACCAGGTTCAGAACCACCGCGATCCACAACCCTGCGAGCGACACCGCGCCCACGAACAGCCGATCGTCCTGCAGGTGCACCGCCCCGGGACCGCCGGCGTACGCCGCGATGGCGGCGGTGGTCACGAGCAGCGAAGGGAAATACAAGAGGTTGTTGACCCAGTAGCCCCACCCCGCCACGAATCCGTGCCAGGGCCCGAACGCCCGGGTGACCCAGCGATAGATGCCGCCCGTCCCGGGCTCGAGGTCCGCCAGCTCGCGCACCGCCGCGGCCGAGGGGAGAAAGAAGATCACCATCGCGAGCATCCACAGCAGCAGGCTCGCGGGCCCGAATTGCGCTGCCGTCGTGAGCCAGCGCAGCCCCACGATCGCCGTGATGTTGAAGAGCACGACGTCGCGCAGCCCCATGACGCGCGGTAGCCGTGATTGGGATGGGTCGTCGCTCACGCTAGGGCGTCGTCGGATGGATGGTGGGCACCAGCCACCCGACGCCGACGCCGAGGACCGCTCCGGTGGCGACGTCGCTGGGAAAGTGCTGGGCCGCCGCGACGCGCAGCGCGCCGACCGCGACGGCGCCCGCGTACAGGAGCAGGGCGTTGCGCGTACGGTGCGGGAGGTGCTCGCGCCGCGAAATGACGAGATACGCGGTGGCCGCAGAGAACGCGAGCGACGTGTGCCCGGACGGCAGCGACTTCTGATTGTCGCGATCGGCGGCCGCGGCGACTGCATCGCTCGTGTACAGCACGGGACGCTTGCGGCGCACCAGCACCTTGAGCCATTCCGTCGAGGCCGCGGTCCAGCTCGTCGCCTCCGCGAACCGCGCGACATTGTCGCGCCACCGGTCGGCCGGCAGACCTTGCAGCCCCGCGAGCGCGGTCCACCCCGCGACGCCGAGCAGGGCCGCGCTGCTCGCCACGGCGGCCGCGTGCACCACGGGTCGCACCGCCCAACGGTCGAAGCCGGGGAGCGTCGCCGGGTCGCAGGGAGCGCACGACGGCGCGCCCTGCGGCAGGCCCAGCGCGCCGGGCAACACGTACAGCACGCCCGCCGCCGCAACCCAGCCCGCGTCCGCCCACGTCGGGCCGGAACGCGCGGGCGGTGGCGCCTGCGCGGGCGCGGCGCGAGCGGGGAGCGACATCACGACCACCGCTGCGACCACTCGGCGCATTGGAAACTCCTGGAACCCGAGACGCGTTCAACATATGTCGTCGCGGCGAGGCGTGCTAACTCGCTGTGGCTGCGACGTCTTGCCAATTGGGTGCAGCGCGACTAAGCTCTACCAGCTTTTTCCACCCTGCCAGCGAGGGCCCTTGGGAACCGAGACCCTTCAGAACATCGCGTTGTTCGACAAGTGCAGAAACTTCACACGGGCGCGCGAAATACAGGCCGCGGGCCTCTACCCGTACTTCAAGCCGATCTCCCACTCCGAAGACACCGTCGTCGTTATCGAAGGCAAGTCGCGGGTGATGATGGGCTCCAACAACTACCTGGGGCTGACGCATCATCCCGCGGTGCTGGCGGCGGCGAAGGCGGCGCTGGAGCGCTACGGCTCGGGGTGCACGGGGAGCCGGTTCTTGAATGGCACACTCGACCTGCACGAACGGCTCGAGACGGAGCTGGCCGAGTTCTTTCACAAAGAGGCCTGCCTGGTGTTCTCCACCGGGTATCAGGCCAACCTCGGCGTCATCTCGGGGCTGGTCGGGCGCGGCGACGTGGTGTTCCTCGACAAGCTCGACCACGCGTCGATCGTGGACGGCGCGACGATGTCGCACGGGGAAACCGTGCGCTTCAATCACGGCGACCTGGCCGGGCTGGAGCGCAAGCTACAGGGCGTGCCGACCACCACCGGCATGATGATCATCGTCGACGGCGTGTATTCCATGGAGGGGGACATCGCCGACGTGCCGAACCTGCTCAAGGTCGCCCAGAAGTACGGCGCCGCCCTGGCCCTCGACGACGCGCACGCGGTGGGCGTGCTCGGGCCTCAGGGCGACGGGACGGCGGCGCACTTCGACCTCGTCGATGAGGTGGACCTCGTCGTCGGCACCTTCTCCAAGTCGCTCGCCTCCATCGGTGGATTCGTGGCGGGCTCGGAGACGGTGATCCACTACCTCAAGCATCACTCGCGGCCCTTGATCTTCACGGCCGCGTTGCCGCCGTCCAACACGGCGGGAGTGCTCGAGGCGCTGCACATCATGCAGCGCGAGCCAGAGCGGCGGGATCAGCTGTGGGCGAACACGCGCCTGCTCCAGGACGGTCTGCGCTCGCTGGGGTTCGACATCGGGCCGACCGAGACGCCGATCGTGCCCGTGCTGATCGGCCCGCTCGAGAAGACGTTCCTGTTCTGGCGCAAGCTGTTCGACGCGGGGGTGTTCACGAACCCCGTGGTGCCGCCTGCCGTGCCGCCGTCGCAGTGCCGGCTGCGCACCAGCCTGATGGCGACCCACACTCCCCAACAGATCGACCAGGCCCTCGAGACGTTCGCCCGGCTCGGCAAAGAGCTGGGGGTCATCTGAGCGGAGTAGAGATCGTGCCCGTCCATGACGGGCGCGGTCTCGAGCGCTTCATCGCCTTTCCGTACGACCACTACCGCGGCCACCCCTTGTGGGTCCCGCAGCTGCGGATGGACGTGCGGACGCTGCTCTCCCCAAAGAAGAATCCGTTTTTCCAGCACGCCGAGGTGCAATGCTTTGTCGGACAGTCCGACGGTCGGACGGTCGGACGGATCGCCGCGATCAGGAACGACGCCCACAATCGCGAGCACAACGACCGCGTCGGTTTCTACGGATTCTTCGAGTCGGTGGACGATCAGGCGGTCGCCAACGCGCTGTTCGACGCCGCGGCCGGCTGGCTCCGCCCGAGGGGGTTCGACACGATGCGCGGGCCGATGAACCCCTCGGTCAACGACGACTGCGGGCTGCTGGTACAGGGCTTCGAGACGCCCCCCGCCCTCATGATGCCGTACAACCCACGGTCCTACATCGCCCTGCATGAAGCCCATGGCTTCCGCAAGGCCAAGGACTTGATCGCGCTCGAGTCCACGAGCAGCCCCGTTCCGGAGCGGCTCACGCGGGCCGCTCACCTCCTCGCCGAGCGCAAGGGCATCACGCTCCGCCGGCTCGACATGAAACGGTTCGCCGCCGAGGTCGAGCTGGTCAAGGCGCTCTACAACGAGGCGTGGGAGAAGAACTGGGGGTTCGTGCCGCTCACCGACGCGGAGATCGATCACCTGGCCAAACAGCTCAAGCCCGTCGTGGTCCCGGACCTCGTCTGTTTCGCCGAGCGCGGCGGCAAGGTCATCGGCTTCGGCGTGGCGCTCCCGGACCTGAACGTGGCGCTCAAACACAACCCTTCGGGGCGCCTGTTCCCCGGCATCGTGAAGATCCTCTGGCACTCCCGGCACATCGGGCGCATCCGCGTGATGTTGCTCGGCGTGCTGAAGGAGTACCGCGGCACGGGCGTGGACGCCCTCATGTACCACTGGATCTGGGAGAAGAGCGCCGCGAAGGGGTATCGCTGGGCCGAGGCCGGGTGGATCCTGGAGGACAACGCCCCGATGCTCAACGCCGCGCTGCGTCTCGGCTTCAGCCCGTATAAGACCTACCGGATCTACGACAAGGCCCTGTGAAGGCGTTCGTCACGGGCGGGACGGGCTTCATCGGCACCCACCTCGTGAACGCGCTGCTGGCACGCGGGGACGCCGTGACCTGCCTGGCACGCTCTCCGGCCAAGGCGGCTGCGCTCGAGCGGCGCGGCGTCCGGATCGTGCGCGGCGACCTGGACAACGCCGCGGCGCTGCGGCAGGGCTGCGCCGGGGCGGACGTGCTCGTACATCTCGCCGGCCGTATCGCGGCGCGTGACCAGGGCGAGTTCATGCGGGCGAACCGCGACGGCACGGCCAACGTGCTCGACGCCGCGGTCGAGCAGCCGCCGCGTCGCTTCGTCTACGTGTCCTCGATCGCCGCCGCGGGACCGACCGTGGCAGGCCACCCGATCGACGAGACGCGTCCCCCGGCTCCCGTCACCCCGTACGGGCGCAGCAAGCTCGCGGGCGAGGTGTTGGTGCGTGCGGCGGCGCTCCCCTGGACGATCGTGCGCCCGCCGATCGTGTACGGTGAAGGCGATCGGGCGACGTTCGGCATCTTCCGGCTCGCGAACCTAGGCGTGGTGCCGCTGTTTGGCGACGGGACGCAGCAGCTTTCCCTCATCCACGTTGCCGATCTCGTCGCGGCATTGCTCGCGGTGGTCGCAACGGAGCGCACCGTGGGGCGCGTATACTTTGCGGCGCACCCCGAGATCACGACGGCGCGGCAGCTCGCCATGGGAGCGGGGCGCGCGCTCGGCAAGACGCCGCGCGTCGTCCCCGTCGCGCCACCGGTCGCCCGCGCGGTCCTCTGGACGGCGGGCGTCCTCGCACGGTTGGCGGGCCGGACCGCTCTGTTGTCGGGGGAGCGAGCCCCCGAATTCCTCGCGCCCGCCTGGACCTGCCGTCCCGATGCGCTGCGCCGGGATGGCGGGTGGGAAGCTCGGATAGATCTCGCCGCGGGTCTCCCGCGCACGGCCGCGTGGTATCGCACGGAGGGATGGCTCCGGTGAATGACGGGAAGGGCCTGGCTCTGATCGACGTGGCCACGCTGCTCTACGTGGGCGTGAGCACGGTCGCCGTCCTCATCTTCACCGGGGCGGACCGCCTGGGAGCGGTCACCCTCCTCAGCGCGCACATCCTTGCCGTCGCGCTGGTGTTGCTCGCGCCCCAGGCACGCGTGGACGGCGCCGTAGGACGCTTCGCGGGCGATTGGTACCCGATGCTCCTGCTCGGCGCGTTCTACGCCGAGGTCGGCGTCCTCAACATCGACGTCGGGTATCACCACGACCTGGCGATCCAGCGCCTCGAGCAGTGGGTCTTCGGCTCGCAGGTGTCGTACCGCTGGATCCGGGAGATGCCGTCTCCCGCGCTCTCATGGGTATTGCACACCTGCTACCTCGCCTACTACGCGATCCTGTACGCGTCGCCCCTGGGCCTCTGGCTCACGGGCCGGCGCGACGCGGCCCGATTCACGATCTTCGCGGTCGTGGTCACGTTCTACCTGTGCTTCGTGGTGTTTCTCTTCTTCCCGGTGACGGGACCGCGCTACGCGCTCGCCCTCGCGGACAATCCGGCGACCCGGGTGTGGGCGGCGCGCGCCGCGCAATGGGTACTCGACCAGGGCGACTCGTGGGGCGCCGCGTTCCCCTCATCGCACGTCGCTGGAGCGGTCGTGGCGACGCTGTGCGCGCTCCGCTTCTGGCGCCCGCTCGGGTTGGTCCTCTTGCCGCTGACGCTGGGGATGGTGTTCTCGGTGGTCTATGGGCAATTCCACTACGCCGTCGACGCACTCGGCGGGCTGGTCGTGGCCGTCGCAGTGCTGACGTCGCTCAACGCGGGCGCGGCGCGCGTGCGCGCCGTGACCCTAGCGCCCGCCCAAGCCGCCGCTCGCCCGCCCCTCTCGCTCTAGCGCCGCGGCGCGCGACGCGACCGTGTCGAGGTCGCCCCCGAGTGCGTCCATCCGGAGCTGGAAACGGCAATCGATGACGAGCAGGCCCACGACGTAGCCCGCCAGGTTCACGAGGAACACGATCTTGAAGAGCAGCGGGTAGGGAACCCAGATCCCGAAATACAGCGCGAATCGCTTCACGCCGGGATCGATTCCGGAGCGATGCGCCACCGTCGTGAGCAGCAGGATCGCGGCCAGGGCGAGCAGCACGGCGTCCAGCGGTGCGAGCCGTGCGTAAGCGAAGGCGAGGAAGATGACCGCCTCCGACGCCCGGTCGAGCACGTCGTCGAGCCGCCGCCCCGCCTCAGACGCGAGGCCGAACTCCCGCGCCAACCCCCCGTCCACGCCGTCCAGCACCTGCCCGACGGCCATAGCCACGAGTCCCGCGCCGAGCCGGCCGGTCGCGATCGCGGCGGCAGCCGCGCTGCTCACGGCGAATGCGGCCCACGTGACCTGGGCCGGCGTGATGCCAAGGCGCAGGTGGAGGAATCGGCTCAGGGGTCCGAGCACCCGGTCCGAGAGCCGGCTCGCCGCCGGGGCGAACTCATACATGGTGTCGCACCCAGTACACGCCGACGTTCGAGGCGAGGAGGACGGTGAACAGAATCCCCTCCTTCACCCGGTCCGGCACCTGGACCAGCCAGCCGCGCGTGACGTACGGCGAGTAGGGGTAGAACGGCATCTTCTCGAAGTGCACGCTGTAGTCCATCGCGACGTGCATCGCGAAGAACAGGATCGGCACGATGCTCCCGAAGAACCAGCTGAGGGGGATGATCCAGAGCAGCGCCACGGGCTCCTGGAGCGACGAGCGCCAGTAGTAGTCTCGCTTGTTCTTGAGACCGACTGCCCGCAGGTAGAACGGCGCCTTCACCGCGTGGTCCACGTCCACGCCCATCCCGAACGCGTACGCGAGCACGCGGTCTTGTCCCTCGAGTCCCATCGCCTGCACCCCGAGGGTGGTCGCGAGAAAGTGAGTGACGATGGTCATGGCACCGATTCGGCCGGGCGCGCGCGCCCCGCGCTCCACACCAGGAGCAGTCCGAGCCCGATCCAGGCGAGATCGCGCAAGCGCGTGACGATCGCGGTGTACACGCCGAGGCGCGGATCGAGGCCGAGCATCTGGAACAGCAGGTAGAGCGAGGCCTCCTTCGTTCCCAGCTCGAAGGGCACGACGAACAGCAGGTTCTGGATGAGCGACACCAGCCCGCCGATCAAGTAGGCCTCGAGGTACCCGATGGGCAATCCGACCGACAGCGCGATCAGGTAGTACTCGCCCATGTAGAGACAACGGCTCAGATACTCGAGCGCCAGCGCGCGGGCGAAGCGGCCCGGCTGCTGGTGAGAGAATTGCGCGATCTGCTCGTCCATCTGGACGAGGACGGCGCGCCTCGGCTCGAGTGCGCGCGCGAGCCGTCCGGCGAACGGCACGCGGTGCAACCCGTTGAGCAACTTCTCCAGGACTCCGCGGCGGTGCACCACAAAAAGCAAAACGGCTATCCCTGACAGCGCGAGCGTCGCCACGCCGAGCGTGAGGCGGACCAGGGTGTCAGGGGGCAGCATCACGAAGCCGAGCAGCAGCGCGGTGAGCCAGCTCAGCAGGAAGCTGAGGCCGCGGAGCACGTTGTGGATGACTACCGACCCCGCGGCCCGCCGGGTCGTGAGCCACGGCGCGACCGCAGCGATCTTGAACGGCTCGCCGCCCACGTTCACGACCGGTGTGACGAAATTGAGCGCGAAGCCCGAGGCGGTGACCGTGTACAGGCGCCAGAATGAGGGCCGGCGCGGCTCCCCAGCCACGATCAGCGTCCACGCGCCGGCGTTGCAGGCGTACACGAGACCGTAGAGCAGCAGGATGGGGACGAACATCCAGCCGGTCGCCGCGGCGTCGGCGACGAGCGCCGCGACCCCGATGCGGGAGATCAGATATGCGAACAGCGTCACCCCACCCGTGAACAGCAGCAGCCGGGTGCGGCGGCTCATGCGCGCGCGGGCGCTCCTCCCCGAGCAGGCGGGCGTGACGCGTCGTAAGCGCGCTCGAGCAGCGCGGCAACCTGGGCGATGTCCTCGAGGAAGGCGGCCCCGTCGCCCTGGTCCAACGCCCCGACGAACTCCTGAAACAAGCAGGCGAACCAGCGCCAATAGGAAGCCTTGTCGAGCTCGCGCGTAAAGTCGAGTCGCTCGATCCGGCCCCCCCCTTCGAGTCGCAGCTCGCCCCCGATCCACTCGATCGTGCCGGCCTCGCCGACGAAGCGGATGCGGTTCTCACGGTGGCGTGCCGCCCAGGTGAGGAACAGGATCGCCGCGCAGTCGCGGTACTCGAGCACGACGCTGGCGGTGTCTTCGACGTCGTACTGATGGTGGCGCAGCCGGCCGGTCCAGGACCGGACGGCGCTGGGCGTGCCGGCCACATCGAGGATCTGATAGAGGAGATGGGTGCCGTGGTCCAGGAGCACACCACCCCGGCTCGCGCCGCTCGTCCCGCGCCAGGGACGCCGCTCGGGCAGGACGCTCGCGCCCGGGTCGGCGAACTGGCGGTACACGGCGAACTCCGCGAGATACCACCGGCCGATCCGCCCGTCCCGCAGCCACTCGCGCACCTTGAGCCATGCGGGGTTGTAGCGGTACTGGTGGCAGGGCATCACGATCCGCCCCGCGGCGCGCGCCGCCGCCGCGATACGCTCCGCTTCCTGCGCCGTGAGGGCGACCGGCTTCTCGCACAGCACGTGAAGCCCGTGCTCCAGGCCCCACAGCACGAGCTCGAGGTGGGAGGCAGTCGGCGTGCAGATGTCGATGAAGTCGAGCGGTTCTGCTCCCAGGCGCTCCAGCTCCTCGAGCCGCTGGAGCCGCGGGAGGCCGTCCACCGGCGCCACGTCCGCCGCATCCACCACGGCCACGATCGCCACGCGGTCGCGCACGCCGGCACCCTGCCGGAATGCCGGCAGGTGGGCGCTGCGTGCGATCCCTCCCAAGCCGACGAGGGCGCCGCGATAGACGCGCGGCGCACCGGCCTCAGTAGGCACTGGCCTCGTGCTCGAGCGAGCTCGACAGCGCGCCGGAGTTGGTCTCGTGACTCGGGAGCAGGACCACGAACAGGATCAGATTCATTGCCAGCACCTCCGTCCAGAGGTACGCCGACGGATGCCCGGCAACGCCTGCGAGACCGAGGAGCGCGAACCGGACGTTCTGGCCTAGCCAGCTGCACAACGGCAGCAGCGGCTGCTGGCGCTCGCGATACGCCGCGCGGAACGACGGGGCCACGTGGACGCGCCGCAGCTGGCGCATCAGGTCGACCGTGCGCGGAAACAGCCGCGTCTGGCGCTGCACGTACCCGGCGTACACGCGGGTGCCGAACCGCTCGAGCAGCGTCCCCCGGCCTGTGGTGGCCAGGTCCTCCGGCAGATCCAGCTCGCCGGCGCCTTCACCGATCGTCAGGTACGCGTTGCGGACGAAATCGGCCGCCATGCTCTGCAGGGAGTGCGACAGGGCCGCGAGCGCGGCCAGGAGCGGGCCGTGCCAGTGCCCGCCCGCCAGGGCCAGGCGGATGGCGAGATGGACGTAGAGGTTGACGAAGCGCAGATGATCGCCGATCCCGTCCAGCGTGCGCCCCAAGCGTGACGACGTGCCGCGCAGCCGCGCCAGCTGGCCGTCCGCCGAGTCGAGCACGTCCGACAGGATGAACACGAGGAATCCGATCGCGTTCACCCACGGGTCGCGGTACAGGAACAGGTGACCGGCGACGAGGCCGATCAGGATCGACCACAGGGTGACCTGATCGGCCGAGATGTCCGTCGGCTCGAGCGCGCGGGCGATCCGGATGCCGATCGGGCGGAAGAACCGGAGATCGACCCACTCCTCGATCGCGGCGCCCTTATGCGACAGGTCGTTCGGCGGCTTCACTCAGCACATCCTTCATGGTGGCGAGCGCGGTCATCGCATCGTCCTCCTGAATCACGAGCGGCGGATTGATACGCACCTCTGGGTTGTAAATCATCGCGAGCACGCCACGGGCGAGCAGCGTGTCGAAGATCCAGCGCGTCGTCTTCCGGTCGAGCAGCGTGCGCGTGCCCGGCGCGACGAGGTCCATGCCGAGCAACAGCCCGCGGCCCCGGACGTCGCTCACGATCGGCACGTCGCCCTCCCACCGTTTCATCTCGGCGAGCATCGTCGCGCCGAGCCGCCGCGCGTGCTCCACGAGCCCTTCCTCCAGGATGGTTTCGATCGTGATCCGGGCGGCCGCGGCGGCGAGCGGGTTGCCCCCGTACGACGACGAGCTGCCGCTCGGATTCGCGAACGGCTTCGCGAACGCGACCCCCTCGCGCGCGATGATGCCGCTCATCGGGAAACCGCCGCCGAAGCCCTTGCCGATCGTCATGACGTCGGGGATGACGCCCTCGTGTTCGATCGCGAACATCTTGCCGGTGCGACCGAAGCCCGTGATCATTTCGTCGCAGATCAGCAGTGCACCCAGCTCGTCCGCCAGGCGGCGCAGCTCCTTCAAGTAGCCGGGCGGCGGCACGATGTTGCCCGCCGTCCCTTGAATCGGCTCTACGATAATCGCCGCCACGTCGCGCGTGGTCTCCACGTCGATCTTCCTGCGCAGGAAATCCACGCAGTGCCAGCCGCAGGCGGGGAATGTCTTGTCGAACACACAGCGCGCGCAGCCGGCGTACGGCGCCAGGTACGTGCCGGGCATCAGGGGTCCGAGCTGGTGCTTGAAGCTCGACCCCAACAGCGGGAGCACGCCGCCCGTCTTGCCGTGGAATCCGCCCCAGAACCCTACCAGCTCGCGGTGTCCGGTGCTCGACTTGGCGAGCCGCACGGCCGCTTCGACGGCCTCCGCGCCGCTTGAGTACAGCTGCGTGCGGTTCAAGTCACCGGGCGCCAGCTCCGCGAGCAGCTTGACCAGCGCCGCGCGGTGCTCCGAAGTGAAGCTGCCGACGTGAACGCGCGCGATCTGCCGCTGCAGAGCGGCGACGTACTTGGGGTGCGCGTAGCCGAGGCTCGCCACGCCCACGCCGGCGAGCAGATCGATGTAGCGATTGCCGTCCACGTCGTACAGGATCGCCCCGTCGCCGCGATCGATACACATCTGGCTGAACAGGGCGACGCTCTGCGTCCCCGGCGCGAGATACCGCGCCTCGGCGTCGAAGAGGGACTTGGACTTGGGCCCTGGGACCCGCAGCAGGCGCTGCGCTTCGATCACGGCGATGTCCTCTCCTCGATGCGGGCGTCGATGTAGGCCGCGATGGCCCGCGCCGCTTCCTCGCGGAACGGCGCGAAGCTCGGCCAGTCATTGATGTCGATTAAGACAGGGCGCTCCGGCGCCGCCACGGCGACGTCGCCCCCGAACACTTCCAGCCCGAGCAGCCGCGCCGCGTCCAACGCCAAGGCCTTGAGCCGATCCTCGTCGACCGCGGGTCGCGCGTGACCGAAGCCGGCGTCCGCCCCATACCACTGGAAGAAACGCCCGTCCGTCACGCCGTAGAACTTCACCACCGGACCGGGCACGTGCTCCTGCAGGGCGACCCACGGGATCCCGCGCGCTGCGAACGCGGCGAGCATGGCCTGGAGGCCCTCGGCCGTGGTGGCCACGACGTCCTCGCGCCGCTCGGCATGCACGTCTCCCCGCTTGACCCAGAACGCTTCATGGTCCGGTGCGAACGCCTGGAGCACCGTGGCCGACGGAGGCGGCGCCGAGCTCGGGTGAATCAGGGTCCGGGGAAACGCGAGCGTGCTCTGCGCCATCCGCTTCACGAGCCGGTGGCGGTGACAGTTCAACACGCTCGTCGGCCGGTTGACGACCAGCGCCCCGTCCGCCTCGAGCGGCGTGAGCTGCTCCGAAGCGAGGGACCCCTGGCACATGTTGAGGTACAGCTGCGCGGCCGGCAGGCGCCCCCGCTCGACCTCCTCTTCGCTCGTGTTCGTGACGCGCCAGCCGCGCTGGGCCAACTCCGCCGCGGTCGCGGCGAGAATGGCCGTATCGTTGCTCCGGTGCTGCTGCGGAGAGTAGGACGGCCTGCGGTATACCGCGACGAGGTCTCGCAACGCGATGCGCTCCCGGCTCTCAAGCCTGCGCCTCCGGCGAACCTAACCATGCGTTCGCGAGGTGCAAATCGGCTTCGTGATCGATGTCGATGATGCGTGGGACGGTGACGGTCCCCACGCGACCGCCGCGCGCGACGAGCCACTTGAGAAAGCCGCGCATGCGCTGGATCCCCTGCCCCACCGCCTCCCGAGCCTCCCGCCGCGCCGCCGGGCCGAGACCGTAGACGCCGCCCGTAACACGAGGCGGCGCAACGGGATCGTCGCTCAGCCCGAGCACGAACCCAGCGCCGTCGACCCGCGCATAGAGTGGAGACTCGTCGTCCACGAAGGGCGTCACAGCCAGCACCGCGTCCACTCCGCCGGTGAGCGCCGCTTCCGTCGCCTGACATACGTCCCGCCAGTCATTCGCCGGCATCACGCTGTCCACCATGGTACAGAACACCGGCCCGGCCGGGATCGTGTCCAGGCCCTGCGCGAGCGTGTGCAGGGACGACGGCGTGCGGCACGCTCGGACGGCGAGCGGCGCTCCGAACCGACGCCCGTCGAGCAGCCGGAACACCTCCGCGAGGTCGGACCGCACCATGCACGTCAACGTCTCGCACCCGAGCCCCGCGAGCGTCGCGAGCAGCCGAACCACAAGGGACTCGCCCGCGACTTGAACGAGCGGCTTCGGCACATCCACGCCGTCGGCGGAGAGGCGCGACCCTTCTCCGCCTGCCAGAATCAGGCCGTGCACGCGCCGCTCCCACGGGGAGCGGTCCGCTCGCGCAGCGCCGTCTCCACGTCGGTGAGCCGAGCGATTCGCGCCGTCGGCGCGGGCCCGGGCGGCGCCGGGCGGTCGGGCGGCGCGAGCCAGCAGGTCCGCATGCCCAGGGCGACGGCCGGACGGATGTCGCTCTCATAATTGTCGCCCACCATCCACGCGCCTGCGGGCGGCACCCCGAGGCGCTCGAGCGTCTCTCCGAAGATCCGCGGATCGGGCTTCGAGACGCCCGCGAGGGCGGAGTCGGTGACGACCTCGAACCAGCGGCCCAGGTCGAGCTCGTCGAGGCAGACGCCGAGGTTTCCCGTGAAGTTGGAAACGACGCCGAGGCGATGACCCCGCGAAAGCCGATCGAGGACCGGCCGGTTGCGCGCCGCCGTCGCCACGGCGGCGGCATGGAAGCTCGCGGCGATCGCTCCCGCCTCGACGCGCGCTCCGTCCGCGACGAGCCGGCACACCAGCCGAGCCTGGGCCTCGATCATCGCCCGGAAGCCGAGGCTCCGGATCCCCGGCAGGCGCTCGAGCTCGAGATCGGATGCCCGGAAACACGGCTCAAAGGCGGGATAGTCGAGCCCTCCGCCCGCCGACTGGTAGGCGGCGTGGAAACGGGGAGCCCAGTGGATGCCGTCGGCGTCCAGGGTCCCACCGAAGTCGAACAGCACGACGCCACGGCCGGCGGGCAGCGGGCCCTTGGACTCAGGGGTTGTGATGCCCCGCTCCGTGCGCCGGCATCGACATCATCATCATGTCATGGCCGCCGCCGAGCCGCATCGCGTGCCGGAGGTCCTGCTGGTACAGCGAATCGCGCGTATCGGTCGCGGGCCACACGGTGCCGTCGTCGGGGACGAACAACCCGCCGACCACGCCCATGCCGCCGTCGGGAATCGCCTTGCCGGTGGGATTGTCGTAGTACACAGTCACGCGGTAGCGGTGGGCCGGCTCGATGTGCGCGCCCAGGCGCGTCCATCCGTACAGACGCTCGACCGGCACGCCGATGATGTCTCCCGCCGAGTCCGTCACGGGCGCCGCCCGATAGATGATCGCCCCCGTCGTCACATCGAGGAATTCGAGCCGCTCCGCGTGCTCGTGCACGTGGCCCCCGATGGCGACAATCTTGCCCGCCACCGCCGGGCTGCCTTCGTAGGAGCGCGACGAGCGCCCGGGCGGCAGGTCGAACGACTTATCCCCGACCGGAAAGGCAACGTCCATCTGAAAGGGAGCGGCGCGAAACAACGGCCACGGCCGCCCGGCGGGGACATAGTAGAGCACCAGCCGGGCGCGAGCCTGCCGATAGGAAGAGTCGGTGGAATTGCCGAGCATCACGCTCGCCAGGACGCGCTCCCCCTTGTTCACCGGGAAGCCGAACAGGAGCCAGGGAATCCTCATCGCGCCGGTTTCCTTGCCGGCGGCCGCCATGCGACGGGAGATCGGCAGAAACAGCTCCCGATGGTCGGGATCGATGAGGTTGAAGTGATGGATCAGCTGCGCCGGCAACTCGCGGCCGGCGCTGTCCACCATGACGACGCGAAAGCCGTACAGCGAGCCCGCGGCGGGAAGCGGCAGGATCGCCACGGGGGGCTGCGCCAGCTCGTGATGCGACGCGTGCGCCGGGACATCCACAGGGGCGAGATCGATGAACATCTCCCCCCTCGCGGAATCGACGAGCGTCCGCGCACCTGCCGCGTCGGTCCCCGGTGTCCCGGGACCGGGTCCGGCGAGGGAGACGACCAGCAGGGCGGACAACGGTATCGGACGCCGCACGCGGCTTATTGTAACAGCCCGGTGGGCGCGCACCAACCCCCGTCCCCAAGGCTATTTCAGGGTGATCGCGATGCGCATCCCCAGGACGAGGTGGGGCTGGCAATAGCCCACATACATCCCGGCGGGAGCCCCGCCGAACGATACGTCGTACCGTTCGTTCGAACGCGTCAGGAACGGGCCGGTCAAGTCCGTCATCTGATCGGGCATGCCCCTCTTGAGCGCGTCACGGCCGCCCTGCGGCACCGAGTCGGGCCAGAACGCGACGTTGTGCGGGCCACCCGACACGTTGATGAAGCGTACGATCGTGCCCCGAGCGATCGTCAGCGCCCTCGGCTCGAATGCCGCCTTGCTGGTCCCGTCCCCGGTCATGCGCACCTCGACCAGCGGCCCCGTTGGCGGGGCGGGCGCGGCCGCCTGGCCCGCCTGGGATGGCACCGGCGCTTTCTTCTCACCGCAGCCCGTCGCCACGATGAGGATCGTGCTGAGTAGCATCACGCGCATGGTTCGCCTCTTCGAGCAGGTATACCCGCGACCGACGTTTGCGTTTTCCACGAGGCTGCGCGACACTCAGACCCATGACCGACGCGCCCGGTCCGCAGGTCCCGGCTTCGGAGCTCGCCCGCCGCCTCGATCGCGGTGAGCGGGTACAGCTTCTGGACGTGCGCGCTCCGGAGCACGTGGCCCTGGGCCGCGTCGAGCTCGGCGCGGCGCTGGAATTTCGCGCCAGGCCCTCGTCGCAGCTCTACGCACTGCCGTCGCTCGATCCGCTCGGCCTCGATCCCGGCGAGCCCGTGCTCGTCATCTGCGGGCACGGCAACAGCAGCACGGGCGCCGCGGCATTCCTGCGGGGCCGCGGCTTCGACGCCCACTCGGTGGCGGGAGGGATGGCGGCGTGGGAAGCGGTGTATCTCCCACGTCGACTCGCGCCGACCCGCGCGTTCGAGCACATCGTCCAGCTGGACCGCGTCGCCAAGGGCGCGCTGAGCTACGCGCTGGTGAGCGACGGCGACGCCATCGTCGTGGACCCCGGCCGGCACATCGATCGCTACGCAACCATCCTCGAGGAGCTGCGAGCTACGCCCGCGGCGGTCGTCGATACGCACATGCACGCCGACTACGTGAGCGGGGCACGCGCGGCCGCGCGGCAGTGGCGTGTCCCGTACTTCCTGCACCCCGACGACGCCCGCTCTCCCTACGACGCCGTCGAGGGACGCTTCACGTACGAGCCCCTGCGCGCCGGTGATACGATCGCCTGCGGTCGCGCGACGCTCCGCGCCGAGCACGTTCCCGGTCACACCCTGGGCAGCCTGACGCTGATCGCGGACGACAGTCTCGCCCTCACCGGTGACTTCCTGTTCGTGCAGTCCGTGGGACGCCCCGACCTCGGCGAGCGCGCCGGCGAGTGGGGGCGCTTGCTGTGGCACAGTCTCGACGACGCCCGCCGTCGTTGGCCCGGCGATCTGCTGGTCCTCCCGGCGCACTACGCGAGCGAGGTGGAGCGGCGCGCCGACCGCACGGTGGGTGCGCGACTCGACGTCGTCATCGCGACCAACCGCGGCGCGGGCGTAGCGGACGAGGCGGCATTCCTCCGTTTCCTCGCTCGACACGAGGCCCCGCCCCCCGAGCGCTACCGCACCATCAAGCTCGCGAATCTCGGCCTCGTCCAGCTCTCCGACGCGGACGTCGAAGCCCTGGAGGTCGGCGCCAACCAATGCGCCGTCCCGTCGGTCTGACCCGCCCCTCATCCGTTCGACAACACGAGCAGATACACCCAGTCGGTCCCTCCGAGGGTTTGCAGGCCGCACGGACACCCCGGCGGTACGAACACCACCTCGTTCGCCGACACCTCGATCCGGTCACCGTCCAGCAGCAGCACGCCCCGTCCCGAGATCGTGAGAAAGAGCTGGCCGACATCGTCGGTCGAGACGGGAATATCGGCGCCCGGCTGCATCACGGTGTGCCGGACGGCCACGCCCGGCAGGCCATCGGGGACGTTGAGCTCCACGGAGCGCCGGAGCGCTTCGTCGGTTCCCGGGAGCTTCGAAAGACGGCGGTAGGTGTAGCGCGGCACGTGGGCGATCCCCGTCCTCGGGAGGGCGCGACAGCCTGTGGTGCCGGGGCGCTCCGGCCCGTCCAAGATGAGGCCCCATAAGGCTTTTCCGCAACCCTGTGCACGAGACAGGGCCTCGGGCGTCTCTCTTGGCATCTCGCACAAGGGTGGATCTCATGGTTTCGCAGCTCCGGATGCTTGCAGCGGCTGGCGTGCTCCTCTGCTCCTTCGCCCCGGGCCTCGGCGCCCAGGGCTGGATCGAGCCGATCCACCCGCTACCCGTGGTCCCTGGGGGCCGGGTCGAAAAGCTGAGAAGCGCGGTGCAGGTGACCGTCTCAGGGCGGGTCGCGCGCGTGACGGTCGAGGAGTGGTTCCGCAACAGCGGTGCTGTGATGGACGAGGGGACCTATCTGTATCCTCTCCCGGGCGAGGCCGTCTTCAGCGACCTCTCGCTGTGGCAGGGGGATCGTGAGCTGAAGGGTGAGATGATGGACGCGGGGCAGGCGCGCGCCCTGTACGAGTCCATCGTGCGGCGCAAGCGGGATCCGGCGCTCATCGAGCTCGCAGGCCACGGCCTGATCCGCGCCCGCGTCTTTCCCATCAATCCCGGCGAGACGCGCAAGATCACGCTGCGTTACACGCAGCTGCTCGACCGTGCGGGTGACGCCTGGCGGTTCCGGTTCGCGAGCGGTCCGGGCGCGGCGGCACGCAGCTTTCGGATGGACGTGGACAGCGCCGGTCGCATCGGCACCCCTTACTCTCCCACGCACCGCGTCACGACCGCGCGGCACGGCGACAGGCTGGAGCTGACGCTGGCCGACTCAGCCTGGCACGGCGACCTCGAGCTGCTGCTTCCCCTCACCCGCAGTCTGGTGGGCGTCTCCCTGCTCACGCACCAGCCGCTGGGTGAATCCGATGGCTACTTCATGGCGCTGGTCGCTCCGGGCCGGGCCGTGGATGCCCCGCAGCTGCACCGGGACCTCGTCGCCGTGCTCGACGTGTCGGGCTCCATGTCCGGCGAGAAGCTCGATCAGGGCAAGGCGGCGTTGGGGCAGCTCCTGGGCACGCTGCAGCCCGGCGACCGATTTCGCCTCATCGCGTTCTCGAGTACCGTGCGACGCGACGCAACGGGGTGGACCGAGGCGACGTTCGAAAGCGTCCGCCGCGCCCAGGAGTGGGTGCGCTCGCTCGGCGCCGAGGGCGGGACCAACATCGCGGGCGCCCTGAGCGAGGCATTCGCGGCGTCACCCGCCGACGGGGCGCTCGGCGTGGTCGTGTTCCTCACGGACGGGCTCCCCACCGTGGGCGAGACCGATCCGGAGCGGATCGCCGATGCCGCCGAGCGTCAGCGCGGCGGCTTCCGCGTGTTCGCGTTCGGCATCGGGTACGACGTCAACACCTTCGTCCTCGACCGCCTCACCGAGCGCGCGCACGGCGCGAGCGAGTACATCCAGCCCGGCGCCGACATCGAGCGGGCCGTCGGATCGCTGGCGGCGAAGATCGCGAGTCCGGTGATGACCGACGTGGCCGTGTCGGGCGACGGCGCCGAAGTGTACGACCTCCAGCCCGCGACGCTCCCGGACCTGTTCGCGAACGACGAAATCGTGATCTTCGGGCGATACCGGGATGGCGGTCGGGGCACGTGGCACCTGGTCGTGAACGGGCGTCGCAACGGACATGAGGAGCGCTTCGCCGCGGCGGCCCCCGCCGGGGAGCAGGCGGGGAACGACTACATCCGGCAGCTGTGGGCCGCGCGCAAAGCCGGTGCGTTGGCCCGCGAGATTCGGCTCCACGGACAGACGCCGGAGCTGCTGAGCGCGCTCAAGGATCTGGCGCTGCGCTACGGGATCCTCTCCGAGTACACGGCATACCTCGTCCAGGAGCCGGGCATGACGGCGATTCGTCCGGTGCCGCCGGAGGATCGCCCGGCCCCGGCGCGGCAGTTCGGCGCGCCGTCGGTGGCGCAGTCGCGCCGGGAGGCGCTGGCCGCCAGCGCAAGCGTGGCGGCTGATGCGGTGCAGCCCGCCGCCAACCGCGCCGACACCCGGCAGGTCGGTGATCGTCTCTTCGTATGGCGCGACGGCACCTGGACGGATCTGCGACACGAGCGGTCGCGGCCGGTCGTCACGGTCGAGGCGTTCAGCGACGCCTACTTCGAGCTGCTGCGCGCACTGCCGGAGCTCGCCAAACCCGCCGCCCTCGAGCCCGCGGTGCTCGTAGCGGGACAGCGCGTGAGCGTCAAGATTGGTACGGAGGGGAAGACCGCGTGGGATGAGGGCGAGCTGGCACGGATCGTCAACGAGTTTCGGAGCTAGAACGAATGCGGAACGTGGAAGTGGGAACGCGGAACGGAAGAACAACCTTTGCATCGGCTGGCCGCCTGTCCGTTCCGCGTTCCGCGTTCCACGTTCCGCATTGACCCATGCCCGACGACCTGGCCGAGATCTATCGCAGCACCTACCGCGCGCTCGTGCGGTTCCTGTACCGCAAGGTCTGGGACGTCGAGCGCGCGGAGGATCTCGCCCAGGAGGCGTTCGCGCGGGCGCTCGAGCACCGGCCGGAGAACACCCGAGGATGGCTCTTCGTGGTGGCGGCGAACATGGCCCGCGATGACGCGCGGCGTGCCGCTCGCGAGCGGCGTCACCTGACGCTGCTCACGTCTGAAGGACCCGCTGCCGCGCCGGCGTCCGACGAAGTGGTGCACGCGGCACTCGAGCAGTCGCGCGTACAAGCGGCGCTCGATCAGCTCACGCCGCGAGACCGCGAGGCGCTGTTGTTGTGGGATTCGGGGTTGTCGTATGACGAGATCGCCGCGCAGACGGGGCTGGCGCGTGGCGCCGTGGGGACCACGCTGGCGCGGGCCCGGCGCCGGCTGGTCGAAGCCTACGAGGCGGGAAGCGAGAGGACCCATGTCGCACGCGGATGACGGCACGCTGCACGCGTACCTGGACGGCGAGCTGCCGAGCGGGGAGCGGGACCGCATCGCGGCCCATCTGGTGGAATGCGCCACCTGCCGCGCCCGGCTCGACGAGGAGCGCGCCCTCGTGGCCCGCGCGCGGGACCTGCTGGCGCTCGCGGCGCCCGCGGAGCGCCCCGCCGCGGGGCTCCCCACCCGCCGCCGCGCGAAGCCCTGGGATCGCGTGCGCCTTCCCCTTGCCTGGGCGGCCACGATCACGATTGCCTTCGCAGCGGGACGCTATCTCCAGGACGTCCGGTCTCCCCACGCTCCGGCGCAGGGCGCGGACGAGTCCGCCGCCGTCGCCCCACCCATAGCCGCGGGGCATCCATCCGCGCCGGTTCGGGCGACAACCCGCGCCCCGTCCCGTCGCGAGATGTCGCCCGCCGGCCAGCCCGCCCTGGCCGCGACGCAGGCAGCCCCCGTCCCGCGCGCGGCGGCGCTGGACGCTGCGGACGCCGCGGGCCCTGCCGACGCGGGGCTCGCGGCGGAGCGACTGCTCGGCCAGGCGCCTGCGGTTCTCCCGGGTGCGCTCATCCGCAGCGTGGCGAGGGCCGAGGGTGGCGGCGTAGTGCTCGAGCAGGAGCTCGCCACCGGAACGATCGTTCGCCTGTACGAGCGACCCGCGAGTGCCGCGGAGCCGCCCGCGTCGGTCCATGCCACCCCGCGCGCCAGCGCGCGCCGCGCTCCTACGGACGAGGCCGCGCCCGCCGGCATGCCGCCTGCCGGGGAGCGCTTAGCACGCTATGTGGGATCGTTGCGGATCGAGATCGCGGGACCGCTGCCGCCGGACTCCTTGACGAAGCTGTTGGATCTCGTGCGGTGAGGCGAGGCTAACCGCTCTGCCGCCTACATGCCGGACGGGGGTAGGACGACGATCGTCCCCGCCATCCCCTTGGTAGAAAAGTGAATCGAGCAGTGATACGTGTACGTCCCGGCTGGTAGGATCACATCATAGGCTGACCCGCCGGTGAGCGTCTGAGAGTTCTGAGGGAGCGTCGCCCCCGGCCCGGAATCCCAAGTCACGTCGTGCGCTTCGGCCCCGTTCACCCACACGAAAGTCACGGTGGCGGTCATGTTCGATCCCACAGTCACGGTGTCCTGCCCAGGCGCGAAGTCGTAGTCCTCGACGTCGATCGTGGTGGTGTCGGCAGTGCTGTCGTTGGTTGCCGGATTGCACCCCTGGACCAGCAGCATCGTAGTAACCATCAGAAACCCCAAACGCATGGAACCTCCAAGCTTGCGCACATCTGGTGAGACGGGCCATCATCTCGGGTTACCTTGCTACCCGCGGAAGCCACGGACGAGCCCTCCTAATGCGCCTCGCGCTCCAGCGTATCCGCCGCCAGGCGCGGGGAGAGCATCGGATAGCGGGCGGCGAACCAGGCGAACGCGAGCAGGAACAACCCTGCGTATAGAAGCGCGACGCCGATCTCGGGAACGCCGATCGCCGGTCCGGCGCCTCCATTGATGGATGGCACGACCTCGAGATAGCGCTCGAGCCATAACCCCACGAGGCTCACCGACGCGAACCCGAAGAACGTGGGCGGATACCGCTTGGGTCTCACGCCCAGCAGCCCGACAAACGGGACGACGAACACCAGAATGAATACGGCGGCGCCCACCGGCCGCCAACCCCCCCATAGCCGGTACCAGATGAAATAGGTCTCTTCGGGGATGTTACCGTACCAGATGACCAGAAACTGCGACCACATGAGATAGCCCCAGAACACGGTGAAGCCGAACACCAGCTTCCCGAGGTCGTGCAGCTGCTTGGTCGAGAGCAAGTCGTGGAGACCCATCGGGCGGCGCAGCGTGAGGGACAGGATGGCGAGTGTGCCCAGCGCCCCGAGGAAGCCGCCCATGAAATAAAACGCGCCGTACAGGTTGCTCATCCACTTGTGGTTCAGCGACATGACGAAATCGAAGCCGAGCAGCGAGTAGCCGAACGCGAACGCCATCGTCATGATCGCCGCGTCCCGCATGATGCGGCCTTTCTCTTCCGCATCCGGGTTGACGGGCCGGCCGGTCGCCAGCTCCTCGATGTCGGGAGCGAGATCGCGGCGCACGAAGCGCCACGACAACCAGGCGAGCAGGGCGAGGATGAGGCCGTTGCGAAGGAAAAACACCTTGGTGGTGAACCACATGCCGAGGTCGGGTCGCGTCGCCCCTTGCAGCCAGCCGAACAGGTGAAACCGGCCGAGAAACAGTCCCACAAACAGCGCCAGCGCCACGAACAGGAACGCCACGGCGGCTTCCGCGAAGCGGATCATCAGGCCCGACCAGTGCCCCTTGGCGAGCTTTTGCGTGGCGGCGAACACGACCAGCGCCTGCGCCACGACGATGAAGAACACGAAGTTGAAGTGATACGCCTGCCACGCCCGGTCGGCCCGGCCGCTCGCGAGCGCCCACAGGAACGTCGCTCCGCCGACGATCGCCGCGATCGCGCCGAACGTCACGAACGCCCGCACCGGCGCTTGCCGCGCCCTGGCCGCCAGCTCCCCCCGGGTCACGTGCGCGGCCGGGCTCACCGGCCGCCTCCGCGTTGCAGTGCCTGGAGCGTGCGGACGTAATTCACGAGATCCCAGCGGTCGGCGCCGCGCACCTTGTCGCCGTAGCGCGGCATCAGCCCGCGGCCCATCGCCTGCGCGTTCGCGATCACGCCGTACAGGAATCCGTCACGGCGACGGGCCACGGTGTCGCTGACAAGCGATCGCACGCCGAAGAACGCACCTCCCGCGGCCGACGAAATCGGCCCGTCGCCGCGACCCGCCTCCCCATGGCACACGAGGCAGTAGGTCTCGTACACGAACTTGCCGCGGTTGATGGACTCCGAGGTGCGGGTGCGGGGGTTCACGAGCCGGTCCGCGCCGTCCAATGTGACGGTGGCCGCGGGGCCGGTCACGGGCACGGTGCCCTCCACCGGATCGCGCGGCATGGCGTACGGCTTGATGCTCCGCTGCGTGACCATCGCGGAGAACCAGCTGAACCGGTGCACCACGTCCTCCGGGCGGCACGCCGCGACCGTCGCCACGAGCACCGCCGCGACGAGCGCGCGCCTACCCATGCCGCACCTCCTCGGCACCGGCGCGCTTGAGCAGCGCTTCCACGCCGGCTGCCGCTCCAGGGGCCGCCGGGACGAAGATCCCGAACTTGTCGTTGGTGAAGCGGGGGTCGTAGGCGATGTTGCCCTGGTGCCGGGCGGCGAGGAGCACGTTGAAGGCGATGCCGAGCAGCGTGGTGAGCGCTCCAAACAGGACCGTCATCTCGAACATGATGACGACGTACGGCGGGATCGATCCGATCGTCTTGCCCCCCACCTGAATGGGCCAATCGTACGACATATACAGCGCGATCCACGCCCCGATCGCGCATCCCGAGATGCCGCCGATCAGCGTGTACATGCGCACCGGACTCACCGGCTGGGCGAGCGCGTCGTCGAGCTCGTGGCGCGGGACCGGCGAGTACACGGTGAAGGCCGTGTGGCCTTCGCGCTTGAGGTGGTGGATCGCCTCGACGGCCGCATCCAGGTGTCCGAACACCGCCAGCACTCCGGCCGTGTGCCGCGGGTGCAGCTTCACGCGTGCCTCGCGGCTGCCCGCCGCGGCGGCGGCAGCTCTTCCTTGACCTCGGCGACCGAGACGGCTGGGAAATTCTTCACAAACAAGAGGAACCACATGAAGAACCACCCGAAGCTGCCCGCCATGATTCCCCAATCGGCCCAGGTCGCGTTGTAGCCGGCCTGGACGAAGGGCTCGAACGGCTCGCCGGCGAGATGCACCGCGATGATCACGAACCGCTCCATCCACATGCCGAGGTTCACGAAGAACGCGATCACGAACAGCGCGGTGATGTTGGTGCGGATCTTCTTGAACCACAGCAGCCACGGCAGGAACGCGTTGCAGATGTTCATCGTCCAGCCGGCCCACCAGAAGCGCCCGAAGGCCCGATACCAGAAGGCGGCGCGCTCCGGCGTGGGGCCGCCGTACCAGGCCACGAAGTGCTCGATCACGTACGCATAGCACACGATCATCCCCGTGAGCAAGCACAGTTTCGCGAGATTCTCGAAGTGGTGAACCGTGACGAGTTTCTCGAGCTGAAACAGCTTGCGCATCGGGACGAGCAGCGTGATGACCATCGCACAGCCCGAGTAAATCGCCCCAGCGACGAAGTACGGTGCGAACAGCGTCTCGTGCCAAGCGGGCACCTGCGCCATCGCGAAATCCCACGACACCACGCTGTGCACCGAGAGCACGAGCGGCGTGGCGAGCGCGGCGAGATACAGGTACGCCGGCCGGTAATGGCGCCACTGCTCGTTCGTCCCGCGCCAGCCGAGCGACGTGATGGCGTAGAGCTTGCGCCGCCAACCGGTCGCGACGTCCCGTACTGCGGCGATATCGGGAATCAGCCCCATGATCAGGAAGCAGGTCGAGACGGTGAAGTACGTCCCGATGGCGAACTCGTCCCACACGAGCGGCGACTTGAAGTTGGGCCACAGGCCGCGCTCGTTGGGATAGGGCAACAGCCAGTAGAAGAACCACTGCCGGCCGATGTGGATCAGAGGAAACAGGCCCGCCGTCATGACCGCGAACACCGTCATGATTTCAGCCACTCGATACACGGCGGTGCGCCACCCCGAACGGAACAGGAACAGGATCGCGGAGATCAGCGTCCCGGAGTGCGCGATCCCGACCCAGAACACGAAGCAGGTGATGTACACGGCCCAGTAGGTCGGCATCGAGTAGCCGGCCATCCCCATGCCGTAACGCAGCAGATAGAGCAGGCACACGATGCCGATCGCCAGCAGCGTGACCGCGCTCCCCAGCAGCACGTAGTAGCCCCGCCCCGGGTTGCCCAAGGTGCGCGCCACGGTGCGCGTGACGTAGTCGTAACTGACCGCGCCGCTCGCGCGGTCGTGGGGGGGAGCCGGGGTCGTCGTCTCTGCCATCGTCGCTCAGGCCTCCCCGCCGTGGACGACGCGGGCGAGATACGTGATCCCCGGCTTCGTGTTGAGCGCCTCGAACACGTGGTAGCCGCGCGGGTCCGCCGAGAGCTGGGCCACGCGCGACGTCTTGTCGTGCAAGTCGCCGAACACGATCGCCTCCGACGGGCACGACTGCGCGCACGCCGGCACGATTTCCCCGTCCCGCACGGTGCGGTCCTCGAGACGCGCCTGGTGCTGCGCGCCACGGATGCGCTGCACGCAGAACGTGCACTTCTCCATCACGCCCTTCTCGCGCACCGTGACGTCGGGGTTCAGCTGCCAGTCGAGCGGCGCGGGCCAGGCCTCCCACTCGCCGCCCGGCTCCGCGAAGTTGTACCAGTTGAAGTAGCGCACCTTGTACGGGCAGTTGTTCGCGCAGTAGCGCGTACCCACACAGCGGTTGTAGACCTGTCCGTTGAGGCCGTCCGGCGTGTGGTAGGCGGCGAACACCGGGCACACCGGCTCGCACGGCGCCTGCTCGCATTGCTGGCACAACATCGGGGTCACCACGCCCCGCACCGCCTGCCCTTTCCCCTCGCCCCGCCAATACCGCTCGATGCGCATCCAGCTCATCTGGCGGTGGCGCAGCACCTGCTCTTCACCCACCGTGGCGAGGTTGTTCTCGGCGTAGCACGCCGTCACGCAAGCCGAGCAGCCGGTACACTGCGCCAGATCGATCGCCATCGCCCAGCGGGGCTGGTGGCCGGCGTAGTTGCCGAGCGAGGCCTTGGCATGCTGCGCCTCCGCCCAGCCGGCGAGCGCACTCTCGGCGTAGGCAGGCACCTCCCGCTCCGCGAATGGACGCGCGCCCGGCGTGAGCGCCGCGGCGCGCGCCAGGGGCAGCACCTTGATGATCTCGTCCCCCGGCCCGAGGCCGCGCGGATCGCCCGCGCTCGTCGCGAGGAAGCGATGCTCGCCGGTCTTGCGCGCCGACACCCGCACCGCGAAGCTGCGGCCGCCGTACGCGTTCGGGGTGCCGGACAGGAGATCGAACGCATTGAACGAGCGGTCCTTGGCGTAGCGCCCGTAGGCCTTGTGCCCCTGCCCCGTCGGCACGGCGAGCACGTCGGGCCGGACGGCGGGAGTGATCCAGACTGGCGCCTGCACCGCCCCGAACGGCGATTGCAGCACCAGCAAGTCGCCGTCCGTGACCGACCACTTGGCAGCGGTGTCGGGATGCAGCTCGACCCACGCATGCCAGGTGATTTTCGACACCGGATCGGGCAGCTCCTGGAGCCAAGGCTTGTTCGCTCCGCGACCGTCGTGCAGAACCGGCGACGGGAATACGACCAGCACGGGGTCGCCCGTGGCGCCGTCCAGGCGCGGCGCCTCCGGCGGATCGCCCATGATCTGCGTCACCTGCGCACCGAGCCGCACCGCTTGCGCGGGACCGTCGCCGTACACGCCGCCGTGCTGGAGCGCCTCCTCCCAGAAGGCCTCGAAGCTCTTGCCGCGCCCGTACCGGGCATGCAGCGAGCGCCAGCTCGTCTGGAGATAGTCCTTGAATGTGCCCGACTTCCCCGCCACCCGAAGCAGGACGTCCCCGGCGTGGCGCGTGTCGGGAAACACCGGCTGCATCACCGGCTGCTGCAGCGCCCAGACACCGGCGCGCGGGCGGCTGTCGTTCCACTGCTCCAACGGGTGCAGGTCGGGGAGCACGAGATCGGCGGCGCTCGCCGTTTCGTCCAGGTAGGGCGAGAAGCTGACCTTGTAGCCCACCTTGCCCCACGCCTGCCAGAAGGCACCGGTGAGCGAATGGCCGGGATTGGCGCCGTGCACGAGCAGCAGCGCCACCTTGCCGGTCTCCATCTCCCCGACGAGGTCGCTCATCTGCCGGAACGACCCCGCGCCCTCGACGCTCTGGTTCGGCCCGAACTTGACCGTCTTCCCGACCGCACCAACGACGTAGTTGAGGACATTCACGGCGGCCACGATGTCGGCGCCGTTCGGGTAGTGCGCCGCCATCCCCCCCGCGACCGCCAGGCCCCCCCTCCCCCCCCGCACCGCCGCGAATTCCCGCGCCAGCCGCTCGATCGCCTCGGCCCCGACCCCTGCGACCCGCGCGACGACACCGGGCGTATGACGATTCAATAACTCTTTCAACCGTCCCACGTCGGGCGGGAGCGGAGCCAGACGCTCGCGCACGATGACCGCGGCGAGCGCGAGGGCGAGCACCCCCTCCGTGCCGGGGACCGGCGCGATCCACTCGTCCGCGTTCATCCCGGTGAGCGTCATCCGCGGCCCCACGAACACGAGCTTCGCCATGGCATCGGCGCGCGCGGAGTTGAATCCGTGCGCGCGGCTGAAGGCGTGCTGGTAGCCTACGGGCGAGAGCCAGGTGTCCAGGAAGTCGGCACCGAAGGAGAGGATGTAGCGCGCGCCGGCGAAGTCGTACCACGGCACGGCCGCCGTGCCGAACGCGATGCGGTTGCCCTCGCGCAGCGCCTCGAACGCGAACGGCTCATAGCCGACGTGTTTCCCACCGACCGCCCTGGTCCACTCAGCCACCAGGTCTCCGAAGCTGCCGGACTCGTTCGCGGTGAGGAACGCGATTCCCTTGCCGCGAGCAGCCTTGATCTTCGCGGTCAGGCGGGCGAGCGCGTCGTCCCAGGAGATGGCCTCGAGCCTGCCCTGCGCGTTGCGCGCGAGCGGCCCGGTGACCCGGTCCGGGTTGTAGACGCCTTCGAGGCCCGCCTGACCCCTGGCGCAGAGGTGGCCGTGGTTAAGGGGCGACTCGGGGTTCCCCTCGAGCTTGACGGCGCGGCCCTCGCGCACCTTGGCGTGCAGCCCGCACCCGGCGGGGCACTCGCGGCACGTGGTCGCGTACCAGGTCGCGATACCGGGCACCTGATCTTCCGGCTGCACGAGGTAAGGAATCAGTTTCTGCGCCGGCTTCGCGTCCACGCCACACGCGCCGAGCGCGGCCGCGCCTCCCCCGGTCACGCCCAGGACCGTGAGGAACCGCCTCCGGTTCATCTGCTCGCTCATGGCTTCTCGCTCAGTAGTGGCATACGAGGCAGTCGCGCGTCACTTGCTTCTGCATGTGACAGTTGATGCACCAGCCCATGGTCAAGGGCGCCACCTGACTCACCTGCGCCATCTGACGGACGTCGCCGTGGCAGGTGTTGCAGCTCTCGCTCCCCAGCGCCTTGATGTGCCGCTGGTGCGGAAAGTGGACGAACCCGGGCAGCGCGTGGATCCGCACCCACTCGGGGGGTTTGCTGTTGCCCCAGGCATCGCGGACCTTCTGGATCTCGGTCTCGTGGGTGGGGGTCGAGCCGCCGATCATCAGGTGACAGCCGAAGCACGTCTGGAGCGCGGGGATGCCGGGCTCGCTCGACACCGCCACGGAGTAATGGCAATACAGGCACGGGACGCGGGCCTGCCCGGCGTGCACGTCGTGGCGGAAAAAAATCGGCTGCCGGGGGCCTGGGAGCGACCCGGTGTCGGTGATCACGGGAGCGTTGAAGGCGGGCGCAGTCTGCCCGCTTTGGGCTGCGGCAGGAAGGGTCCCGCATACCGCCAGGAAGATCCCCGCCGCGACCCGGCCAGCACTGCTCTTCGTCATCCAGGGCGCTCGATGGCGAATGTGGCGTCGTGTGGAACTGCCGCGGGCGGCAGAATGTAGCGGTCCGGGCACCGGGCGCAAGTAGGAGCGGCGCCCTATTCCGGGCGCGCCAGAATCAGATGCTTGAGCGTGATGACGTGAACGAATGCGGCGGCCGCTTCCAGGTCCGGGAACTCCATCCAGCACCAGCGCACGCTGCCGGCCACCGCTCCGCCGCGCATCGCCTCACGCGCCCTGGGCGCGAGACCGTCCGCGCCCGCGAATTCGCGCTCCTCGGACTCAGAAACGATGAACGTCGCGCTGACGCTCGCCTCCATCGGATGCAGGTAGCCGAGCTTGCGGCCCCCGACCTCGTACATCCACACCCATTTCCAGGCAGTCCCCATGAAGACGACCTGCTCGGTCACGTGCTTCAGGGCCCGCACGCCTTCGCGCGCCACCTTGAACCGCTGCGCCGCGCGCGGCGGGAGATCGCGGAGCGGCGCGTCCGCCTTCGGACGCTTCCGCGGATCCTTGTACAGGGTGGCTGCCCAGTAGCCCGGCGGCTGTTTGTCCAACGGTATCATGGCGCGGTCGCGTCGGCTCGGGAACGCCCGGTAAGGTAGCCAGCCGGTTCGCGAACCGAAACCGTCACGGGACCACCCGGCGGCTCGCCGCACGGAACCGCCCGGCGTCGAGCAAGCGGGAGACACACTGCCCGGGCACGGCCATGCGGCCGTCCCGCCCCATGGTCAGCTTGATGACGTCGGTGTTGCGCCCGTACCACCGCTCGCTGGGCTCGAGATCGGACGGGTACACGAACGCCGGCAACGCCGCGATGGCGAGCGCCGCCTGGGACCCGATTCCCGACTCGGGCATCGTCCCGGCCCAAAGCGCGGCGCCGTACTCCAGGGCCGCAGCGTAGATGCGACACACCTCCGCGAGCCCGCCGACGCGGTGCACCTTGATGTTCCAAACCTTGGGCCCGTCGAGCTCGGCCACCTGCCGCGCGTGGCTGGCGCTGCGCAGTGTCTCGTCGAGACAGATCGGCGTGCGCAGGGTCCGGGCGAGCCGCGCGTGGCCCACGAGCTCGTCGGGCGCGAGCGGCTGCTCGATGTACAGGAGGCCGGCGTCGTCCAGCGTCCGCAGCTCGCGCTCGTGCTCCGGCCAGGCGTAGGCGCCGTTCGCGTCCACGGTGAGCGGCAGGTCGACGCGCGCCATGGCGTCGCGCGCGGCCTGTACCGCGGCGGCGTCCCACCCAGGAGCGACCTTGATCTTGACCCGCGTGTAGCCCCGCACCAACGCCTCCGATACCCGCCGCGCGAGCGTGGCGACGTTGCGGTCCTCGGGAATCCCCAGTGCCACGCCGCACGCGACGCTCCCTGCCGGCGCCACGCCCAGGCGAGCGGCCACGAGCTGCGCCAGCCCCTCGCCCCGCGCGTGCGCCTCGAGGTCCCAGGCGGCGGTTTCCACGCCGGCCCGAGCGAACGGGTTGCCGCGCACGTGGTCCCGGAGTGCCGCGTCCACCTGTTCGGGGGACTCGAACTCCCGCCCCGTCACGCGCGGCAGCAGGACGCGCTCGATGACATCCCGCGCGCTTTCGAGCGTCTCCTCGGAATAGAACGGCAGATCGAACGGCGGCGCTTCCCCAAAACCGGAGTGCCCCTCGCCATCGTGCAACACGACGACGAGCGAGCGGCGCTCGCGCATGACACCGCCCGAGATGATGAACGGCTCCACGAGGGGGAGCGTCAGCTCGTACAGCTCGGCCCGTTCAATCCGCACGGCGCTGCAAGTCGAGGAAATGCAGCGTGCCGTCGCGCCGCTCCAGCCGCCCAGCCCGCTCCAGCTCGAGCATCCCCGCGATGAGGCCCTGCGCCGGATCGAAGACGAGGGCATGCAGGGCGCGCTGGGTGCGCGATCCGTGGTCCGCGGGGTACTCGGACAGGGGCAGCTGGAAAAACGTGTGCAGCTGCACGCTCTCGCAGCCACGCAGCGCGTATTCGAGGATCATCCGACCGGTGGCGATGTTACCGGTGCCGGTGAGGCGGCGGTCAGGCGGTCGGGCGGTCAGGCGGTCGGCAAACGTGTCCAGCACCCTGAGATTCCGGTCGCTCAGGTCCCAGCCCCCGTAGGCCACGCCGCGTTCCGCGTCGAACAGCCGGTTGAAGCACACCAGCGCGTCCGCGCCGGGGCAGGCGTCGATCATCTCTCGATCATCTCCAGCTGGAAGACGTCGTCGAAGCGCGCGTTCATCAGTTTCACGGCAATCGTGACGGGCCCCCCTGCGGCGCGGACGCGCTCGGGTATCTCGCGCAGCCAACGCAGCACCTGGGCACGGTCGTCGGCGAGTGCGTCACCGGCAAGCGTGGGGGAGAAATCGATCTCGACCAGCAGCGGCGGCTCGCCCCAGATCTCCGCCAGGCAGCGCGTGGTGTAGCGATACTCCGCCTCGTGGAACGGCTCGTCCAGGCGCGGCAGATGAAACTTCACCGAGGGAACGACCGGCATCCCGCTCGAGCGCGCCACCTCGCAGCCCGCCCGCAGCAGGGCGAGGTACTCCTCGAACGAGCGATCCCACCCCCGCCCTTTCCACGTCACGGTCCAGGCAAGCCGGCCATCCCGCGCCGCCCGGCGCTCCACTTTCATACGCGTCTCGTGGATGGCCCAGGCCGCCATCGAGCGCGCGCCGGTTTCGTCCTGGGCGATCACGGTCTTCAGGACGACGAACGCGAGGCCCGCCGCGGCGTCTTCCTCGAGCTGCCCGGCATTGAGGGACAGCTGGCCGGAGCCCTTGCCGATGGGGTGCGCGAGCGGACAGTCGAGGTAGCGGGCGGCGAGGTCGATGCGATACCTGTCCCGCACGTGGTCGGCGAAGTCGCGCGGCAACTCGCGCCGGAAGCGGTCGAAGTCCCGCTCCAGCTGACCTTGTGTCACGCGCCGGCGCGGGCCTCGCGCACGGCGCGCTTCACGGCGTCCCGTCCCTCCGGGCGGAGGGCCGGACCCCATGGGTCATCACAGGCGTCCTCCGGGAGGACGCCGTCCGCCGCCAGCGCCCACAGCATCCGTCGCACGTAACCTTCCATCGGGTGGACGAACGTGGCGGCCGCGAACCCATCGAGCAGCGCTGACAGCCGCAGGAAGGCCGCGTGTTTCCGCCCGACGTAGGCCCCGAGCAGGCGCACCTGGAGGTCGGTGAGCGCGGCGCCCATCCCGATGAGGGCCGCCCGCGCCCCCAGCATCAAGGAGTAGCCGAGGAAGCGGTCTTCGCCCGTCACGAGCAGCTTGTCCGGAAAGGCCCCGGCGATGACGGCGATCCGCTGGAACGTCATGACCGAGTCGAGGGTCGCGACCTTGATCCCGATCACCTCGGGAAGGGCGAGCAGCGCGTGCAGGGTGTCGTCATCGTAGGGGACGCCACCCGCCGCTTCATAAAGATAGAAAGCGATGACGGGCAGCTCGCGGCCAAGCGCTTTGTGATAGCCGACGGGGTCCTCGCGCCGCGGGAACGCGAGCACGGCGTCCGCACCCCCGGCGCGCGCCTCCCGCGCCATCTCCGGCGAATCCGCGCCGGCCACGATCACCTTGTCGGGAACGGCAGCGCGCCAGGTGGAGAGCACGCTGCGCCGCTGGTCCGCCGAGAGATGCGGGCCTCGCCCCGTGTGGGCCCACACCGCTACCCCCGCGATCGGCTGCCGGGCGAGCCAGCGCGCGTAGTCGCGTTGCGCGTCCTGGGCCAGTGTGGCGCCGCGAAACGGGACGGGAACGGCGGGAATAAGGCCCCATTCGAGACGGGCGGTCAGGACGTTAGCGGGTCGGACGGTCAGTTGGCGAGTCCCCGGGTCACGTTGCCCGACTCGATTGCCGCGCGCTGCTCGCCGGTCAACTCCAGCAAGTCGAGCTTCGCGACACTCGTCTCCGGCAAGCGCAGCGGTTGGCCCGTCCCGAACACGAAGCGCTCGACCCCGATTGTCTGGAGCAGCGTCTCGAGGTGATCCTCCGGCGGGCCCCAGATCCAGGAGATGTCCCACCAGACGCGAGCCGCTGCTTCGGAGGTGGAGCCAAAATGCACCTCCTCGACGAACGCGCGGTCGGCGTGGGTCACGATCAAGCGGACGTCGTCGTCGCTGCGCAACAGCGCCCGCACCGCGGCTGCCGGGAGCTCCGGAGCGCGGTCATGCGGATGCCGCTGGCGCGCGTCCTCGAGCCGCACCGCGAGCAGCAACGGCAGGCGTGCAGCGCTGCACGCAGCCGCCAAGATCCGCATCTCGGCCCCCACTGGATCGAGACCGTAGTACGTCGGATCGCAGCGGACCGCCGGCGCCCCATGGTCCGCCGCCTCACCCAGCACTGCTTCCCACCCGCCCACGCCGGGATGCACGGCCGGCACCGGCTTGAATCGCGGCTCGCCCGCGGCGGTCTCGTACAGCCACGCGTTCCCCTCTGCAGGGTTCCGCCAGAACAGGCTCGGGAGGTGACTCACCCACGCGGCGTCGATCGCCGCGCGCTCCATCGCCTGGCGCAGCGCGTGGGGCGACGTGCCGGGCACGCGCCGGTAGGGGTACGCGCCGAGGAATGCGCTGACGTCGATCCGCATCAGTCGGGCGGAAACGCGCCGCGCGGAAAGATGCGCGCGGCGTTCTTCCACTTGACCCGCTCGAGATCCTCCTGATCGAGCAGTCGTTCCAGGTAGCGGAGTTTGGCCCAGCCGGTGTCGAGCGTGAGATCCGCGCCCCACAGCAGCCGCTCCACCCCGACCGCCTCCACGCAACTCTCGAGCATCCCCCCGTCCACTCCGCTTCCCGAGAGGTCGACCCAGACGTTCGGCACGTTGCGCAACACCGCGAGCGAATGCTCCCAGTCGCCGCCGCCGCCGATGTGCGCCAGAACGAACGACACCGCCGGGTGGCGGCGGGCGAGCGCCACCAGCTCGACGGCGTCGGACGCCTCCTGGCCGGGCCAGTCACGGGACCGGTGTTGCCAGATGTGATGGAGAATGGGAACGGCGCGCTCACGGGCACGCTCGCAGATCGGGTCGAGCAGGGGATCGTCGGCGCGGCGGCTGGCGGCGAGCTTGATGCCGATCATCCCGGCGCCGAGGCAGCGACCGATCTCGGTGAGCGCGTGCGCAGTGTAATTGGGGTTGACGGTGACGTACCCACGAATACGCGCGGGGTGTTCGCGCTGCAGCGCCAGCAACGCGCTGTTGCCGTATTCGAGGTCGGCGGGGGACGGGAAGTAGATCGGCGACGTGCGGCCCCAGCTCCCGAGGATCGAGGCAACGTGCACGCTGATCCCGATCTTCTCGCCGGCGGAGAGCCGGCTCGCGTTCCGCTCCCGCCAGTCGGCGCGCGGGCTGCGGTCGTGGTAAAAGTGAGCGTGGACGTCGATGAGCATGGGTAGAATCTAGAATAATGATGTATCTTGGGACCCATGCGCATGCCCCCGCCGACACCCCCCCGCGGGCCGACGCCGCCCGGTCGGGGTCCGACCCCTCCAGGGCGGGGACCGACGCCGCCGTCGCGGCCCCCGACACCGCCGCGCGGGCCGGTGACCGCGAAGCCCGCTCCCAAGGTCACCATCCCCCGCCCCACTCCGTCGCGGCGCAGTCCGGCGTGGCTGGCCCGCTGCAAGCGGCTGATCCTCCAGCCCAGACAGGAATGGGCGGCGGTCGCGGGCGAGTTCACGAGCGCCGGCCCGATCTATCGGCGCTTCCTCGTACCGGTTGCAGGCGTAGGGCCCGCCGCGGCGACGGTCGGGACGATCATCTCGGGTGGCGAGCGCAGCAGTTTGGTGGGCAGCTTCACGATTTCAATCACGGACGCGATCACGCGCGGCGTGCTCGAATACGCGTTGAACCTGGTCGCGGTGTACCTGTTCGCCATGGTCATCGACGTGCTGGCGGGGATCCTGGGCGGCCAACGCAACCAGGTGCAAGCGCTGAAGGTGGCGGCCTACGGCAGCACCCCCTACTGGCTCGGCGGAGCGCTCGCCGTCCTCCCCAAGCTCGCGCCCATCGGCTTGCTGCTCGGCCTGTACAGCCTGCGGCTGTACGCGGCCGGCCTTCCGCCTGTGATGAAAGCGCCGTCGGACAAGACGCTGCCGTTCACGCTGCTCACGGGCGCGGCCGGCGCGCTCATCGTCCTCGTGGTGGCCACGCTGCTACAGCTGTTCGTCAGCCCGTAATCAACGGGAGACGGCGCCCAGCACTTCCTCCAGCACGCCGAGCGTCCGGTCCACCGTCGCCTCGTCATGGGCGAGGGAGACGAAATTGTAGGCCGTGCGCTTGAAGAGCAGTCCCCGCGCAGCGCATGCACGCGCGACGGCACGGGACACCTCCTCGCTCGCATAGTTGAGGAAGCACATCTCGGCCACGCCAGCGACCGCGGCAATCACGGCCGGGAAACGGCGCTGGAGGACGTGAAGGCCGTGCAGGAGGCGCGTCCCGACCCGGTGCAGGTGGGCGCAGACGCTCTCCTTTATCACGACGTCGAGCGTGGCCCGGGCGGCGGCGAGGGCGACGCTCTCGGTCGCGAGCGTGGACGAAATCCACGTGCGCGTCACGCCCGCCATCAGGTCCGCCCGCCCCCCGACCGCCGCGAGCGGAAAGCCGTTGGCCAGCGCCTTCCCCAGCACGACCAGGTCGGGCCGGACACCGTAGCGCTCCGCCGCACCCCCCGGGGCGATGCGAAACGCGGTCTTGATCTCGTCGAAGGCGAGCACCGCGCCCACCCGCGCCGTCTCCTGTCGCAGCGCTTCGAGCCACTCGCGACTCGGCTCGTCCACCACCAGCGGCTCCACCACCACGACTGCGAGCCGATCGCCCACGGCCCGGATCTCGGCGCGCGTGCGCTCCACGTCGTTGAACGGCAGCTCGGCGTAGAGGGCGCGTGTGTCCGCGGGAACGCCCTGGATGGCCCCCCCCTGCGACCAGTCGAGCCACCCGTGGTAGCCGCACCCGAGCACGCGGTCGCGCCCGGTGGCGACGCGCGCCAACCGCACGGCGGCCGCCACCGCTTCCGCCCCCGTCTTCAGGAACCGCACCCGCTCGATCCAGGGGATCGCGTCGGCCAGCGCTTCGGCGAGCGCTTCCTCGATCACGGGGGGGAGCGGGCCCACCACGCCGCTCGCGATCGCCAGCTGCGCCGCGGCGTTTACCGCCGGATGCCCGTAGCCGAGGGCGACGGCGCCCAGCGCCATGATGTAATCCACGTACTCGCGGCCGGCGGCGTCCCACACGCGGCATCCCGCGGCACGGACCATCCGCTCCGGGACAGGGTCGTCGCCCGGCCCGAACAGCGCCTCGGGTCGCTTGCTACCGGTCGACGTGAAGCCCGGAACGCGCCAGTCGCTCACCGTATTTCACCACCTCGATGGCCATCGCCCGCAGCAACTTCACCTCCCGCTCATCGAGCGGGACCCGATGAATCACCTCGCGCACCGTCCGGAGCACGTGCTCGGCGTCGCGCGTCTTGAAGAACTCGATCACGGCGAGCGCGCGCTCGATGTCGGCGAACAGCCGCTCCAGCTCCACGACTGGAGCGGGCTCTGCCCCGCGGCGGGGCGCCTTGAACCCGGGCTCGCCATCGGGCCGGGCGAGCGTGAGCTCGTACAACATCAGCACGACCGCGTGCGCCAGGTTCAACGACGCGTACGCCGGGTCCGAGGGGATCGTGACGACCCGGTGACAGCGATCCAGGGCCGCATTCGAGAGCCCCTTGTCCTCCCGGCCGAACAGCAGCGCCACGGGCCCGCTCGGGGACAGCGCGACGATTTCTCCGGCGGCTTCGCGCGGCCGCTGCACGTTGCGCTTGGCGGTCCGGCCGCGCGCCGTGAAGCCTACGACGTGCACGCAGTCCGCCAGCGCGGTTTCGAGCGCAGCGAACTGCCGCACGCGCGCCAGGACATCCTGCGTCTGGTGCGCGATGCCTTCGATCCGGAACGCGTCGTACTCCCGCGGCGCGACGAGTCGCAGATCGCGGCACCCGAAGTTCTTCATGGCCCGCACGACGTGGGCGATGTTGACGAGGTCCTGAGGCTCGTGGAGGACCAGGACGACGTTCATGCGCCGAGCGGGCAGAACGCGGAACGCGGAATGCGGAACGCGGAACAGCAGTGACGGGTCGTTCGCCGCGCGGTTCTGATCCTGACGTTCCGCGTTCCGCGTTCCCACTTCCGCATTCGCCTCATCCAACCAGCTCCAGCACTCCGAACCGCTCTCGCGGCTGCCGGTCCCCGCGTAACCACGCCCATCCATCCCCGCCGCTCCACACAAGCTGCCCTGCCCGGCGCACCCGGCCGGGAAGCATCTCGTTGACGAGGAGGTCAAACCCCAGCCTCCCGCCGATGTGTGCGCGCAGGCCGTCCGGGAACGCGATCCCGACCGTGACGCGGTAGCCGGCCGGCGTCCGCTCCCAGGCCCCGCGCACCAGCTCCGCGCGGGCCAGCGTCCCGGCCACGGCACGTACCCGCAGCCTTCCACGCTCGCCGCCCTCGGGAACGATCAAGAACCCCAGAGCATCACCCTCTTCCGCTCCCTCGAGGTAGAGTTGCACGCCGTCCGAGTGGACGTCGTCGGGCTCGTTGTCGAGGCGCAGCGGCGGCGCGTCCGGCGCGCGGAAACACAGGTCCGGTTTCGTCACTTCGACCGCGACGTACAGGGCGTCGTCGGTCCAGTTCACGTACGCGACTGCCGAACAGTCATCCGGGCCTGGGTACGGCTCCTCGCTGCGCCGGTACTGATCCTCGACATCGAGGGCGAGGGGCTCGCCGGTGTCGAACCCGGCGAGCGTGCCGTCGAGGAGCGGCGCCGCGTGAACGCGGAAGGCGGCCGCGCGGGCCTTGGTCGGAGCGTCGATCTCGAGCAGGGGCTGGAACGGAGCCTCGGGGCTGCGTCGTCCCGCGAGGCGCACGCCGCCGGACGCGCCGTCCACGCTCCAGCCCGCGGCGAGGGTTGCGTGCCGGTCGATGCCGCTCGCCGTCTCCACCTCGATCAAGTCCCCCTTCACCCGCACCGCCCGCACGTGCGCCGCGTCCGTCGCACTCTCGAGCACGGTGACGATACGCGCGCCGCGTCCGCTCGCGCGCACGACGTAGAACGTCTCCCGCCTCCCGCCTCCCGGTCTGCCAGGCCCCTCCGCCCGCAACAGCTCGCCGCCCGGGGCCACGCACACCGTCAGCCGCCGGCCGCCGGCCTCGACCTCGAGGGCGAGCGACGCCCCCCTCTCCCCTGGCGGCTCAGGGACGAAGCGCTCCACGGCGGTGACGAACTCATCCGCGAGCTCGCCCCCGTCCCAATGTCCGGGTGTCGTCACCACCGCGTCGCCCGTGAAGTGCCACGGCAGCTCGAGGACGTGCTGCTCTCGACTCGCGAGCTCGACCAGGTCGAGAGCGTACGCGGGACCGGAGACGATCGTACGGGTGACCTCGCCGTAGCGACCGCGGGCCCACGACCACTCCCCACGCGCGTCGAACGCCTCACACGCCGCATCGCCGTGGGGTTGGGAGCGGCCGTCCAGGCGGGGCGCATTGTGCGCGAGGGTCGAGCGGTACCAGAACAGCTCCGGCGAGACGTACGACCCCGTGCCGAGGTCCGGCAGCCACAGGACTCCGTCCGCATGCACCGTCAGATGCAGGCGGTCGTCGTGACCGTGCCCGCCCCCGGACGGACCGCACTCGAGGCTCAGGTACCGCCGCCCCCCGCGCAGCACGGCGAGTCCCTGTGCCGGGAGCAGCTCGCTCGCGGGCGCCCACGGCGCCGCGTCGGCGGGAAGCTCGGGGAGCATCTCGAGCAGCGACCACCACGAAAGCGTGACGCGGGACGGGGGACGGGGGACGAGTGGGAGCGGCGCGTCGTGGAGATAGGAGTCCATGGGCTCGGGCACCGCGGCGTGTGCCTGGTACAAGGCCGCTAGCCAACTCATCAAGTCACTCGTCCCTCGTCCTCCTTCCCCCTTCCCCAGTCTCGCGATCCCGACCTCCCACAGCTCGAGATACGCCGCCTGGGCGAGCGAGACGCCGAAGCGCGAGTCCTTGCGGGCCGGATACGTGAAGTCCGGGAGCGCGCTCACGGCGGGAGCGCGGAGTGCCGCGTGCAGCCGTTCGGCAACCGGCGCGTCCGCCAGCAGGTCCACGCCGGCGTGGCGCGCCCAGCCGGCGCCGGTGAGCAGCCCCCGCAGCGCGAACAGGTGATAGTTCTCGCCCTCGTACCACATCCCGTCGCGCCCGAAACCGCGCGCGACGTGTGCCACCAGCCCGGTTCGCCCTTCGATGGCGCGCTGGGCCAGCTCTTCGTCTTCGAACCAGACCGCGATCGCGGTGAGGGCGGCGTTGTTCCAGGTCTGGCGGTTCGAGAACCACTCGTCGAACTCCCCGATGAGATTCGCCGCCTCGTCCGCCACCTGCGCGACCGCTCGGGCTGTGGGCTCGTCCAGCCGACCGGCCTCCCGCAGCAGCACCGCGGCCGCGAGGTAGTTGCAGATCCACAGAGATTCGAGATAGGTGGAGAAGAACAGCCGGCTCGGCCCCAGCACGTTGTCGCGGTTCGGATACCGCAGGTAGCGCTCGCCGTACGTCGCGAGAATCTCCTGGGCGCGCGCCGCCGCGGCGGGCGCGTCTCCAGCCCCGAGGGCCGCGAGCGCCGCCAGATGCGCCGCCCGTTCAGCGAGCCACAGGTGCTGCCGACGGGCCCACGACCGATCGTGCCGCTCGCCCGCGTAGGTCTCGCCGCAGCGCGGGCAGCGGTGCGCGTGCGGGCTCCAGGGGTCGAACGTGAGCACCACGCGGTCCGCCGGACAGATCCCGCCGTCAATCGAGAGCAGCGCCTTCTCGTCGGGAACGTGGGGCATGCGCGCGAGCACCGGTCTGGCGCGCTGGGTCAGATCGGCGAGCAGGCGCTGGAGATCGACCGACGCGGCGATCTGCTCGCACCGGACGGCAAGCGCGTCCGCGGTCACCATGCCCGCACCCCCTCTTGGGCCCATGCCATGGGCAGCACCGTGGCGTCCGCCTCCCGCGCCGCCGCCGCGGCCGCGGCAGCGTCACGCACCAGGAAAAACATGCACCCGCCCGCCCCCGATCCCGCCGCCTTGCCCCCCAGCGCACCCGCCGCCTGCATCGCGCGCTCGAGCCGCCCCATCTCGGGCGCCTGCATCTCCCGGTCGAGGGCGCGTTGGTGGCCCCAGTTCTCGGTGAGCAGCGTGCCCACGCGCTCGAGATCCGCGGCGCGCAGTGCCTCGGCCATCCGTTCCGCGGTGTCCTTCAGCGCTCGCAGCGCGGCCGTCACGCCCGCGTCGCCGCGCTCGTATGCCGAGAGCACGCGCGCGATGGTCGCGCCCGAGAGTCTCGACTTCCCCGTGTAGCACAGGATCGTCTGACGCTCGAGCGCCGCGGCGAACGCCGGCTCGATGGTGATCGGCTCTACGCCCACGTCGGGATCACGAAAGCTCAAGCGGTTGAACCCTCCGAGCGCCGCGGCGAACTGGTCCTGCTTCCCGCCCGGGATGCCCGCTTCAACCGTTTCGAGGTACCACCCGTGCTCGGCGGCTTCACGGTCCGTCAGACGCTCGCCCCGCGCCAGCGCCAGCGCCGCGACGAGCGCAACGTCGAGCGCACCCGAGCTGCCGAGCCCCGACCCCGGGGGCGCGTCCGACCGCGTCGCCAGCGTGCAGGCGCTCTGCACCGGGAACATGCGCAGTGCCGCCTTGTGGAGGCTGAGCCGGCCGTCCAGCACCAGGCCACGGGCGTCCGCGCATTCGAGCTCCTCACCCAGATCGAGCGCCGCCAGCTTGATCCGGGCCCCGCCCAGGGTCAACTCCACGTGCACCGAGAGGGTGATGCTGGCGTTCACGACCAGGCCACCCTCCCGGGCCGAGAAGGGCGGCACGTCGGTCCAGCCACCCGCGAAATCGAGCCGCACCGGGGCGCGGGCGTGAAACGCGCTCGGCAGGGCGCCGCGTTTCACGGTGCCACGCGCCAGCGCGTGACGGTGGCCAGCTCACCGCGCAGGTCCATGCGTACCCCGGAGACACGTCGGTTCATGCCCTGCACCCCGCGCGCATAATAAAGGAACGCGATCAGAACAGAGTCGCCGAGTATCCGCTGGGCGGCGCGCGGGTCCGGCGGCGCGCTCGCCCCCGCGATGCGAGCGAGGGTCCGCAGGTAGCCCAGCCCCGGATCGCCCTGGATCCCGAGCACGGCCGCTTGAAACTCGTGCCGCGACCCGTACACCCGGCCAAGGTACGCAGATAGCTCCAGCTGGCGGATCGTGACGTCGAAGCCCGCGCGAGCGAGCTGGGCCTGAAGCAGCTGCTCGAGCGCCGCCTCTCCCGACCCGACGCTGAGCAGCTCGAATGGGACGCGCCGCCCCCCGAGCAGGCGGCGCGCGGAGTCGGGGTCCGTCGGGACGGGGGGCACGCCCACGCGCCCTGGAACCCCTGGGGGAACCGCGCCGTCCGCCGCGGCTCCGAAGCCGTAAAGATAGCCGTCCACGATCTCGCGTCGGTTCACCGCCAGCGCCACCGCGAGCCGCGCTCGGCGATCGTCGAACGGCGGTCGGCGCTGGTTGAACACGATGCCGTACGGGTTCAGCATCGGGTAGTCGAGGACGGCGAGGGCTGGATCCCGCCCCACGAACGCGGCGTGCGCCGGCTGGATCCCGGCAAAGTCGAGCTCGCCCGCGACCAGCGCCGCCAGCTTGGTGCTGGGCTCGTCCACCACGACGACGACGAACCGGTCCACCAGGGGCGGGCCGCCAAGCGCCGCGGGAAACGCCCCGTCGGCGGCGAACACCCAGCGCCGATTCGCTTCGTGCAGCACGAACCGGAAGGGACCGTTCCCCACGGGGTGCTCGTTCCACGCCGCCTGGCGCAGCTGCCCGTGGGGCACGCCGGCGAGCAGGTGCGCCGGCAGGATGGCGAGGTCGGTGAGCACGTCGGGAAACGTCTGCTGGGGCGCCGCGAACCGGATCACCACGGTCGAGTCGTCGGCATCTTCAACCGATACCATCGAAGCGAGATCGTCGAGCCGGGGATAGCCCGTGACGGGGTCCCGCGCCGCGTTCAGCGTCCAGGCCACGTCGCGGGCCACGGTGCGCCGGCCATCCGCCCAGCGCAGTCGGGTGAAGAGGCGCAACGTGAGGGTGCGGCGGCCGGACGACCACCACCAGGATCGTGCCAGGTACGGCTGCGGGGTGAGTGTGGCGTCGTAGCGGGCAAGCGTCGTGAGCAGGACGAACTTCTGCACCTGCCGCGCGAAGGGGTGCACGGTGAAGAGCGGGTTCATACTCTGGAGGTCGGCGCCGGACGCGAACACGACAGCCCGACCGTGGCGAGCCGGGCCCCCCCCTCCCACACATGCCCACCCCGCCACCATCCCCCCGATCACCACCATGCTCCCCAGCGTGCGTCGCGACACACGTGGATTCTAGCGGCGCCCGCCGAGCCGCGCGAGATTGGCGCCATGCTCGCGAACCTTGCGCGTCGCGCGATCACCGGACTCGCCGTCGTCGCGGGCGTCGTCTCGCTCACCTTCCTCTTGCTCCAAGTCGCGCCCGGCGACGCGGTGGAGCGCCTGCTCGGGCCCACGGCCACCACGGCGCAGCTCGCGGCCCAGCGCCGCGCCCTCGGTCTCGACCGGCCTCTGGTGGCCCAGTACGTCGCGTGGCTGGCTCGTTTCGCACGCGGCGATTGGGGCACGAGCGTGGCCACCGGCCGCCCCGTTCGCGCCCTGCTCGGCGAGGCGTGGCCCGCGACGGTTCGCCTCGTCGGACTCTCGCTGCTGTTGAGCTATCTGCTGGGCGTGGCGGTCGGCGCGCTCCAGGCCGCGCGGGCCCGGTCCCGCCTGGACACGGCGATTTCCGTCGCGAGCGTGACGCTGTACGCGCTCCCCGGCTACTGGCTCGCGCTCATGCTCATCACGACGTTCACGTATTGGGCGCGGGCGTTGCCGGCGTTCGGCGCCGCCGGGGTGGATGCCGAGCTGCTCACGGGGTGGGCGCGCGTCGCCGACGCGGGTCGCCACCTCGCCCTCCCGCTTGCGACACTCACGCTGGTCGGCGTCGGGGGCGTCGCGCGCTTCGTCCGCGGCGCGATGCTCGATGTCGCCACCCAACCCTTCGTCACCACCGCCAGGGCGAAAGGCCTCGCACCCAGGATGGTGTGGCTGCACCACGTGCTCCGCAACGCGCTCATCCCGGTACTGACGCTGCTCGGCCTGTCCCTTCCGGCCCTCTTTTCCGGGGCCGTGTTCGTGGAAGCGGTGTTCGCGTGGCCCGGGATCGGGACGCTGCTGGTTGAAGGCGTCCGGGCCCGCGACTATCCGGTGGTGATGGCGGCGACGAGCGTGAGCGCCGTGCTCGTGGTCCTCGGCAATCTGCTCGCCGACACGCTCGCGGCCTGGGCGGACCCGCGGCTCCAGACCGGGAGTCGAACGGCGTGAGGCGCCTGCTGCACGACCGCCGCGGGACGTTCGGCGCGGTCGCGCTGTGCTTGACCGTCGTCGTCGCGGTGGCGGCGCCGCTCGTCACGACCGGGGCTCCGGCAGCGCAGCGCGACGTCGTCGGCGCGCGGTTCCTGCCGCCGCTCGCCATCGACCGGCACGGAGGCTTTCACGCGCTCGGCACCGACCGCTTCGGTCGCGACGTGTGGACCCGCCTCGCGTACGGGGCGCGGGTCTCCCTCGCGGTAAGCGGGCTCGCCGTGCTGCTGTCGGTGGCGCTAGGGGTCGCGGTGGGAGCGGTGGCTGGGTACGCGAGCGGAGCGGCGGCGCTGGCGCTGCTCGGGATGACCGACTTCGCGCTGGCGCTGCCGCGCGTCGTGCTCCTGCTGCTGCTCACGTCCTTGTGGCCGCCGAGCACCATACTCGTCGTTTTGGTGCTGGGGGGCACGGGCTGGATGACGATCGCGCGCCTCGTGTACGGCGAGGTCCGGGCACTCGCGGCGCGGCCGTTCGTCGAGGGCGCCGCGGCCCTCGGCGCGGGGCGCGTCCGCGTGCTGTGGCGCCACATCCTCCCCAACGCCCTGACGCCCGTGATCGTGGCGGCTGCCCTCGCGGTCGGCAACACGATCATGCTCGAGGCGGGGCTGTCGTTTCTCGGCCTCGGCGTGCAGCCGCCAGCGCCATCGTGGGGCAACATGATCGCGTCAGGCCGGGATACCCTCGTCAACGCACCCTGGGTCGCGGCAGCCCCGGGGCTCGCGCTCGTGCTCGTCGTGGTGGCGTGCACGATGCTCGGGGACGCGGTGAGAGACGCATACAGCCGCGAGACGGGAGACGGGAGACGGGAGACGTGAGGGGCACGGCGCGGACATTACGCTTCCCGTTTCCCGCCTCCCGTCTCCCGTCCCTCCGCCAGTTGGCGCAGCACCGCCGGCTCGATCTCATGTCCGCCGTCGAATGCAATCTCCTGATATGGAATCTCGTGCGCCTGGAGCCGCTTGCCCGTCTCGGCCAGCACCTTCGGCGTGATGAATTGGTCGGAGCGCCCGTACACGAACGTCAGCTGCGCCGCGCGTAGCCGGGCGACGCCTGCTGCGGACGTGAGATCCAGATCGGGGGGAAACTCGCCGCCCCACAGGATCAGGCGATCGACCTGGGCCTTCCCCAGCGCCGTCCAGCGACTGACGGTCGGAGCGCCCTGGGAGAACCCGAGCGCGTGCACGCGCACCTGCGAGCGATCGAGCGTTCGGAAGAGGTCGTCGTACACGGCGTCGAGATACGCGACGTAGCCCTCGATCTCCGCCACGCGGTCCTCGCGCGTCATCCAGCTCGCGCCGACGCGCCGCTCCGCGGGGCTGTCGGTGATGTAGAACCGCGACAGCCCCTCCGGCGCGACGATGTAGCGCCGTCCGTCGTCGAGCACGCCGAACTTCTCGAGGAACCGCGCCGCGAGCTGTGCGTAGCCGTGACAGACGAACCACACCTCGACCGGCACGTTTGCGCCCAGTGTGAAGTAGCGGGCCTGCCGCGTCACCGCGAGACGGTGCTCTTGCATCATGTCACCAGGATCGTGACGATCTCGTGCGGTTCGGCGACGAACCGCACCGTCTTCCCGCGGCCCTCGAGCACGAGCGGGGCCGAGGCGCGCTCGTCCGCCCGGACGCGGTGGGCGCTCCGCACCCCGGCGCCGAAGCGCCAGGCGCCCGCCACCTGGCGAGCGGTCGCATTGTAGCAGCGCAGCACGAGCGGAGACCCTGCCTGCGCGGGCTTGACGGCGGAGAGCACGAGTCCCGTACCCTCGAGCGCGATGTCGATCGGCGGCGGGGCGACATCCACGGCGTCGCGCAGCCAGAAGCCGCGCAACGGAACGAAGCAGTCTTCCCACAGGCCCGGGAGCACGTCGCCTCGCTCGACCTCGGCCGCCGAGACCGGTGCCAGCGCCAGCTCGATTCGGGTGGATCCCAGGCACTGGGCCAGCGGGGTGGCGGTGGGCCACGCCGCGTGGCCGGGACGCGTGGGCAGGTCGCCGCGCGAGAGCTGTCCGACGGCGCGCAGCAGCGTGAGCAGCAGGTCACCTTCCGCGGTCCACTCGTACTCGAAGAACCCAGGGGCGAGGAGCGCGAGGCCGCGCTGCTCAGTCGCGGCGGCCACGAAGCGATGCGCCGGGGCAGTCGCCACCGGCGTCTCGAGCGGGTAGTCTCCCGGGACCGCGGCGACCGGAGGCCGGGCGACTGTGCCGAACGCCGCACCGGCCACGGCCATCGCCCCGGCGAGTCCCGTCGGGAGGCGAGCGCGCAGCCGGTGGTCCGTCGCCTGATTGTCGATCTCGAGCACGCAGCGGACGAGCGGGCTGTCGGCGTGCAATGCGACGACGAGCCGCGCGCCGACGTGCCCCCGTCGCCCCGCCGGCATCTTGAGTCGCCCCTCGAGCGCGGCGACGAGCGGCCCGGCGGCGAGCCGGCGCACCGCGACAGGACCGGGCGCTCGCCGCAGGCGATCGCGGGCTGCGGGGCAGTAGCTGTAGGCGTCGCCGGCGTCACCTTCGTCCTCGAGGCGCAACAGGCCGCTGTAACGCTCCCGCGTGCGGCGGTCGTGTAGGGTCAGGCCGCCCGTTCCCTCGAGCCTGACCTCGATCCAGCGATTCGCGAGCGAGCGCCCCCGCGCTGCTGCACCGTCCGCAGACGGCAGCGGCTGTGGCTCAGTGAGGGTGAGCGTCGCGAAGCCGAGCCCGGGCACCGCGGGAATCCGGAAGCCAACCCGCACCCGGTCGACTTCGTCCTGGTCGGGATAGTGCCGCCTTGCATCCAGGCGCTCGAGCGTCGGCGCGCGGCCGAGCACCTGGACCGGGATCGCGCGACCGTCCGCCGCCAGGGAGAAGGGCCGGTACCCGGCGCCGTGGCGCACCACGCGCTCAGAGATCGGCGAGAGGGGGGGACCGACCGGCACATCGCGCCGGAACAGCGTCACATCCGCCACCACGACGCCGCCGCGCGGTCGTGCGGCGGGATTCCAGACGACGAGCGAGGGCTTGTGGGACGCGAGGGGCGCGCGCGCTCGATCCGGGTCGTGGCCGACCAGATCGTGCACGCTGCCGCGCACTATCTCGCGCGCCAGCGCCTCCGTGCCCGCGAGTCGTACCTCGAGCGAGCGGGTGACGGTGTCGCTGACGCAACCGGCAATCGCGTCGTGAAACTGGCAACGAACGAGTGCTCGCCACGCGAGGTCAACGAGCGGCCGCCGGTCCAGGCCCCCCCCTCCGCCGGCATGCCGTGCGAGCCCCGCCAGCGGATCCGCGAACCGCTCCAGCCACAGCTCCACCTCGGAGTTGCGCCGCTTGAGCGGGGCGCGCGTGCCGTGGACTCCCTGAAGCGTCCAGGCGTACCGGTACGACCACCGCAGCTCGCCGCGCAATGTAGAGGCCTTGCCGGCCTCTGCTCCCTGGAAGAACTCTTCCAGCCGTGACACCCGGAACGCGCTCGCCGGCTCGAGGTCGGCCAGCAGGTCGCGCAACCGGCCCACGTCGGGGTGGGCCGCGTGGTGGTCCGCTCCGATGAACAACGGGATGTGCTTGCCCGCCGCGCGCCCGACCAGCGTTTCACGAATCGCGGCCCATGCCGCAGGAAGCCGCTCGGCGTCGGCGGGCAACGCGGCCCCGATCTCGTAGCCCGCAGGTGGCAGGTGCCAGAGCAATACGTCCCGGCCGTCGGGCCCGTACCAGCGATACAGGTCTCGCTCTTGGCCCGGCTCGCCACCGAGCCCGCGCCAGATGACGCCCCACTTGATGTCGAACTCGCGGGCGAGCGTAGGCCACACCGCCGGATGGCCGAAGGCGTCGGGGGAGTACAGCACGCCGCTCGGCCCGCCCAGTCGCTCCGCGTCGAGCGCGCCGTCGAGCAGGTTGCGCACCAGGGCCTCAGCCGACGGAATCTGCTCGTCGGCGAGCACGTACCAGGGGCCGATCTGGAGCCGGCCCGTTTTCACGAGCGCCCGGATGTCCGCTTCGCGCTCGGGGCGTGCGCGCAGGTAGTCCTCCACCAACACCGTCTGGCCATCCAGCAGAAAGCTGCGGTAGGCAGGATCTCGCTGCAGCTGCTCGATGAGCTCGTCCACGGCGGGGACGAGGCGTGCCTGGAACGCGGGAGCAGGCAGATACCACTCGCGGTCCCAATGGGTGTGGGGGATGAGGTGAAAAATGAAACCGCTCAAGCGGAGACCGCGGGGCGGGCGTACCTTAGGCATTCCATGTCGCGGCGCGCTCCGCCCGGCGAAGGTCAACTACCATAACCAACCCGGCCGCCCATGTCACGCAAAACACTCCTCGTGCTTCCGCTCGCCCTTGCGCTCGCCGTGATCGGGAAGCGGCTCGTTCCGGGCCCCCTCGCCGGCGGTGCCACGCTGCTGCCCTCGGGCTGGCGCATTCGACCCGCGGGTCATCAGGTCCCCGTGGGCTCGCTCCCGCTCGGCCTCGTGACGCTCTCCGACGGATCGCTGATCGTGACCAACAACGGCTTCGGGGACAATGGGCTGATGGGGATCGACCCCAAGGCAGCCACCGTGGTGTGGAAGCGCCAGCTGCCGGCCGCCTGGCTCGGGCTCGCGCGCAGCGGGGGAGGCGTGGGCGCGGACACCCTGTGGGCGAGTGGCGGGAACCGCCTGTACCGCGTGGTGCGGAGCGGCGCCGAGTGGCGCGTTGACACCCTGGCGTTGGCCGACTCGGGCGCCCACGCGTTTAGCGCAGGCGTCGCGGTGCTCCCGGGCCGCGGCATGGTAGCGGTCGTCGGCAATCTGAGCGACAGCGTGTACTTCGTGGAGACCGCGAGCTTCACCCGTCGAGGCGCGTTCCCGGTGGGGCACCGGCCCTACGCGGTGGCGGCCGACTCCACCCGTCTCTATGTGAGTAACTGGGGCGACTCGACGGTCTCAGTCATCGATCTGTCCGACCGTCCGACCGTCCGACCGTCCATCTTCGTGGGTCCCCATCCGTCGGCTCTCGCGCTTCGCGGGGGAGATCTCTTCGTCGCCCTCGCGGGTGCGAACGGCGTGGCGCGCGTCGCTCTCGCGCCAGGGCGCGTGGTCGAGCAGCTCACGGTCGGGCTCGCGTCGCGCTCGCTCACGGGGAGCGATCCCAACGCGCTCGCCCTCTCCCCGGACGGCCGGACGCTGTACGTCGCGACGGGCGGCAACAACGCCGTCGCCGTCGTGCGCGTGACCCCCCGCGCGCTGCGCGTCGCGGGGCTCATCCCGGCCGGCTGGTATCCCAGCGCCGTCGCGACGTCGGCGGACGGACGCACCTTGTACGTCGCCAACGGCAAGGGCGGCGGGTCCGGAGCCAACCCGGATGAGAAGTTTGTCGCGCGCGTGATCACGGGCTCGGTGTCGATCGTGCCCGTGCCGGACTCGGCCACCTTGGCCCGCTACACGCGGCAGGTCCGGGATCTGAGCCCGTATTCGAATCCCGCCCTGCGTCCCGCCGGTCGCCTGTCCGCCTTCCCACCGCAGCTGAAGCACGTGGTCTACGTCATTCGGGAGAACCGCACCTACGACCAGGTGCTGGGCGACGTGGCGCAGGGGGATGGCGACGCGCACCTCGCGATCTTCAACGACTCGGTCACGCCCAACGTGCACGCCCTGGTCCGCCGCTGGGTGCTGTTCGACAACTTCTACGTGAACGGGGACGTGAGTGCCGACGGACACGAGTGGACCGACGCAGCGTTCGCGAACGATTACAACGAAAAGACCTGGCCGCAGGTCTACTCGCAGCGGCGCGCATGGGATTTCACGAGCGGCGAAGACGTCGCCAACCGCCGCGACGCCTACCTCTGGGATGCGGCCCGCAAGCGCGGGCTGTGGGTGGTGAACTTCGGTGAGATGACCGAATCCGACGAGCGCGACTCCACCGCCGGCACCATCGCCCGCACCAACATCGCGGGACTCAAAGGGGTCACCGCGGCGAACTACCCGGGGTTCGTGCTCCGCATCGCCGACACGACACGGGCACGCCTGTTCGCGGACTCAGTCGAGAGCTGGGACCGTCAGGGCAAGTTCCCGGACCTGGTGCTGCTGTGGCTGCCGCGGGACCATACGGAAGGACGCGCGACAGGGCACCTCACGCCGCGGGCCATGGTTGCGGACAACGATCTCGCGCTCGGCCTGGTGATGGAGCGGCTCAGCCGCTCGCCGGCCTGGGCATCGCTCGCGCTGTTCGCGGTCGAGGACGATGCGCAGAACGGTCCCGACCACGTCGACGCGCACCGTTCGGTGTTGGTCGTCGCCTCACCGTACGCGCGCCGTGGTGCCGTGGACAGCACGTTCTACACGACCAGCTCCGTCGTGCGCTCGATCGGGCTGATCCTCCGCCTGCCTCCGCTGAGCCAGTACGATGCAGCGGCCACGCCGCTCTTCAACGCCTTTTCGCAACGTGTCGACTCAACGTCGTTCTTTCACGTTCCCAGCACCTGGCCCCTCGACGAACGAAATAAGGAAGCGTTCCGGTCTCCTATTCCAGCACGCGATCTCGCAGAGCCCGACGTGGCCGACGAAGCGATGCTCAACTGGGAGATCTGGACCAGCGTGCGACCGGGTACGGAACCGCCCCCCGTTCGCCGCTCGATCGCGGTCAGGACAAACCCCTAAAGACGCTTCGCAAGCCATTTCGGTAACAGCGTTGAAATCAGCGCCTTCGGGCCGTTGCGCGCGCGCTACGGTCCTCAGGCAACATCTGAACCAGACTGCTTACATCGTCGTCCGACTGCGACACCGCTGCGACCCGGTCGCCGCGCCCGCGCGTTCGACGTCGCAAGGTCTTGCGCCGTGCAGCGACGCGCGCGCACGGCGGCTGCGCATGGGCATATCGATTGCTAGACGAACCATCTCATGTCGCGACTGCGCCGTCTTCCGCATTCCACGATCGCGTCCCCAGAAGGCCGCGCGGCACCGCTCCCTCCGACCGGGCCCCGCAACGATCGCACCAGGTCCAGCGACCTGCCTATCGCACCCACAACGCTCCGGCCTCGGGTCCGAGGCAAGTTCCTCTTCCTCGGCGACGAAAAGTTCTACGTTCGCGGGGTCACCTACGGGACGTTCCGGCCGCGCGGTGACGGCACCGAGGTGCCGGAGCCGGACGTGGTCGAGCGGGACTTCGCAGCGATGGTGCAACAGGGGATCAACACGCTCCGCACCTACAGCGTACCGCCGGTCTGGCTGCTCGATGCGGCGCAGCGACACGGCCTCCGCGTCATGGTCGGTTTGCCCGTGGAGCGGTACATCGGGTTCCTCGCGGACCGGAAAACGGCCCCCGACATCGAGGCCGTGGTGCGCGCCGGCGTGCGGGCCTGCGCGGGTCACCCGGCGGTGCTGTGCTATGCGGTCGGCAACGAGATCCCGGCGTCCGTGGCCCGCTGGTTCGGCCCGCGCCGCGTCGAGCGCTACCTCGAGCGACTGTTTCGAGCCGCCAAACAGGAGGCGCCCGGCAGTCTCGTCACCTACGTGAACTATCCGTCCACCGAGTACCTGCGGCTCGACTTCCTCGACTTCCTCTGCTACAACGTCTACCTCGAATCCGAACCCAACCTGCACGCGTACCTGGCACGGCTCCAGACGCTTGCAGGCGACCGGCCACTCCTCATGAGTGAGATCGGGCTCGATAGCCGCCGCAACGGCGAGCAGGTCCAGGCCCGCACCCTCGATTGGCAGGTGCGGACCGCGTTCGCGGCCGGCTGTGCCGGCGCGTTCGTGTACGCCTGGACCGACGAGTGGTATCGCGCGGGGGCGGACGTGGAAGACTGGGACTTCGGCCTCACCCGCCGCGACCGGTCGCCCAAGCCCGCCCTAACCGCCGTGCGCGAAGCATTCGCCGAGGTGCCGTTCTCTGGGAAGGTGCCATGGCCCCGCATCTCGGTGGTCGTGTGCACGTACAACGGCGCTCGCACGCTGCGGGACTGTCTCGACGGGCTCGCCCGCCTCGACTACCCCGACTACGAGGTCATCGTGGTGGACGACGGATCGACCGACGCGACCGCCGCCATCGCCAGCGGCTATGACTGCGCGCTGATTCGGACCCCGAACTCAGGGTTAGCGAGCGCCCGGAACACGGGGCTCGCCACCGCCACGGGCGACATCGTGGCCTACATCGACGACGACGCCTATCCCGACCCCCACTGGCTGACCTATCTCGCGGCCACGTTCATGAGCACGTCGCATGTCGGGGTGGGGGGTCCGAACATCGCGCCGCCCGACGATGGACCGATCGCGCAATGCGTTGCGCGGGCGCCGGGGGGTCCCATGCACGTGCTGCTGAGTGATCGGGAGGCCGAGCACATCCCCGGGTGCAACATGGCGTTCCGGAGGTCGCCGTTGGATGCCATGGGCGGATTCGACCCGCAGTTTCGTACCGCCGGCGACGACGTGGACGTGTGCTGGCGGCTACAGGCGCGGGGCGGGACCCTCGGCTTCAGTCCCGCCGCCGTGGTGTGGCACCACCGCCGGAACTCCGTGCGCACCTACTGGAAGCAGCAGATCGGGTACGGCCGCGCGGAAGCCCTGCTCGAGCGCAAGTGGCCCGAGAAGTACAACGGCCCGGGCCACGTGCGCTGGGCGGGCCGCATCTACGGCGCGGGGCTCACGCGCCTGCTGGGGTGGCGCCGCCCGCGCATCTATCACGGCGTCTGGGGCGGCGCCCCATTCCAGTCGCTGTACGAACCCGCCTCCTCACTCGTGGGCATGCTGCCCCAGATGCCAGAGTGGCATCTCATGACGGTGACGCTCGCGGGCTTGAGCGCGTTCGGCACGGTATACCGGCCGCTCACGCTGGCGCTCCCCCTGTTCGTGGGCGCGGTGGCCCTCCCGATCGCGCTGGCATGTGTGAGCGCCGCCCGTGCATCCCTTCCGACAACGCGACATCGCGGCGTGCGGTTGGGGCAGCGGCTCCTGACTGCCGCGCTGCATCTGCTCCAACCGATCGCGCGGCTGCGCGGGCGGCTCACCGAAGGGCTCACCCCGTGGCGCCGCCGCGCCCGCTTGGGCCGCGCCCCGATTTGGCCCGTCACCGCCGCCGTGTGGAGCGAGCACTGGGAGGGACAGGAGTGCCGGCTACGCGGCCTCGAGGCGACGTTACGCACCCAACATGCTTGCGTGCTGCGCGGCGACGAGCACGACCGCTGGGATCTGGAAGTCCGGGGCGGTGTGCTCGGGGCCGCCCGGCTCGTCATCGGCGTGGAAGACCATCCCGGGGGCAAGCAGCTTATCCGGCTGCGCTGGTGGCCCGCCGTGCCGCTGCGGGGGCCGGTGCTGGCGGCCGTATTCACCACGCTGACCCTCGCAGCGGTCCAGGCACACGCGTGGGCTGCCGCAGCGTTCCTCGGGCTCGGTGCCGCGCTGCCCCCACTGCACATCGTCGAGCAGACGATGGCGGCGATGGCAACGATGCGGGCAGCGGTGGATTGGCTCCGGGATACGGAGGCCCGATGAGCGACGCGGCGCTGCTGCGGCGGCTGCTGCGGCAAGTACGCCCCTACTGGGGCCACCTCGGCGCCCTGTTCGCCCTCGGGTTGCTCGCGAGCCCGATCGCCCTCCTCGTCCCAGTGCCGCTCAAGATCGTGGTGGACTCGGTGATCGGGGGCCGGCCCCTCCCCTCGTTCCTCCTGCCCGTCGTTCCCACCGCCCTCACGACCTCGCCCGGGGCGGTCCTGGCGGTCGCCGTCGGTCTGCTGGTGCTCGTGGCGGCGCTGAACCAGCTGCAGGCGTTGGCGAACAAGTACTGGCAGACCTACGTCGGCCAACGGCTGGTGCTCGGCCTCCGAGCCCAGCTGGTGCAGCAGGCGCAGCGCCTGTCCCTGTCGTACCACGACACGAAGGGCACCGCCGACTCGCTGTACCGCATCCAGCAGGACGCGGCCATGATCGACACGATCATGGTGGAGGGGATCATTCCCTTCGTGGCGGCGGCGATCACGCTGGCGACGATGATCGTCGTCACGATGCGCCTGGACTGGCAGCTCGCCCTCGTGGCGCTGGCCGTGTCCCCACCGCTGCTGCTGCTCTCGAGCGTGTATCGCCCGCGCATGCGCCGCCAGTCGCGGCGCCTGAAGAAGCGGGAGAGCTCGGCGCTCTCCGTCGTGCAGGAGACGCTCGGCGCGCTCCGCGTGGTGAAGGCGTTCGGCCAGGAGGCGCGGCAAACCGATCGCTTCGTGCGTCGCTCGAGCGAGGCGGTCGCAGTGCGACTCCGGCTCGCGCTGCTCGAGGGTCTCTACGGCTTGCTCGTCGGCCTGACGGTCGCGCTGGGCACGGCCGCCGTCCTGCTCATCGGCGTTCGGCACGTGGCCGCCGGCGTGCTCACGCTGGGACAGCTGCTGATGGCGCTCAGCTACCTCACGCAGCTGTACGATCCGCTGAAGACGATCAGCCGCAAGGCGGCCGGGCTCCAATCGTACTTCGCGAGCGCCGAACGGGCCTTCGCCCTGCTCGACGAGCAGCCCGAGGTACCCGAACGGCTGCACGCACGGCCGCTGGGCCGCGCGTCGGGCGCCGTGACGTTTCGCGGCGTGTGCTTCGCCTACGGAGCCGATCGCCCCGTGCTGCACGACATCTCGTTCGCCGTCGCACCGGGGACGCGCCTCGGCATCGTGGGCGCGACCGGCGCGGGGAAGACGACGATCATCAGCTTGCTCACCCGGTTCTACGACCCCACGGGGGGGCAGATCCTGTTGGACGGAGTCGATCTGCGCGATTACCGCCTCGCCGACCTGCGCCGCCAGTTCGCGATCGTCCTCCAGGAACCGGTGCTCTTTTCCGTCAGCATCGCCGAGAACATCGCCTATGCCGTCCCTGACGCGAGCCCGGCGCGCATCGTCGCGGCAGCCCAGGCGGCCCACGCCCACGAATTCATCGAGCGGCTCCCCAAAGGATACGAGACACCGGTCGGTGAGCGCGGCATGAAGCTCTCCGGCGGCGAGCGCCAGCGCATCGCGCTGGCGCGCGCCTTTCTCAAGGACGCGCCGATCCTCATTCTGGACGAGCCCACGAGCTCCGTGGATGTGAAGACCGAAGGAGTGATCCTCGAAGCGATGGACCGGCTGATGCGCGATCGCACGGCGTTTCTCATCACTCATCGGCCCAACCCGCTCGCCGCTTGCGACACGCGCCTCCGGCTCGAGCAGGGGCGGCTGGTGGAGGCGGCATGAGCGGGAAGCCTCCCGCCGGGGTCCTCTGGGGCAAACTGGCGTGGCACCCCGCAGTAGCTGCGTGGCGGGAGATCTCGCCGGAGGCGCCAGATCCCGAATCCATCGAGGTCCTGCGGAAGGGCCGAAAGTCGGCGACCTACCGCCTCGCTGGGGCGGGCCCAGGGGGAGCTCCGATCATCGCTCAGCGCTCGCGCGCACCGAAAGGACAGATCGAGCGCACCGTGTATGAGCGCATTCTGCCGCACCTGCCGGTCACCGCGCCCGCCTACCTCGGATCGCGGGAGGAGAGCGCGGAGTACCTCTGGTTGTTCCTCGAAGACGTGGGCGACGAGCGCTGCTCCAAGACCGATCCAGTGCACCGCGCACTCGCGGCCCGTTGGTTGGGGTTGATGCACACTTCGGCGACGGGCGTGGCCGCGGTGCGCCACCTTCCGGACGGGGGCCCACGTCGCTACCTGGACCACCTGCGCTGCGGTCGCGATAAGATCGTCGCGCACCTCGGCAATCCCGCGCTCGCAGCGGAGGACGCCATGTTGCTCGAGCGCCTGGCATTTCGTCTCGACGGCCTGGAAAGCGCGTGGGCCGGGCTCGACGACGCCTGCGCCGGCGTTCCGGCGACGTTGGTACACGGCGACTTCCAACGCAAGAACGCCTACATCCGCGCGGGCGCGCGCGGTCCCGAGGTCGTTCCGATCGACTGGGAGACCGCCGGCTGGGGAGTGCCCGCGGTCGATCTCGCCAGGATCGACCTCGCCGCGTACCTGGCGGTCGTGCAGCCCTGCTGGCCGGAGCTGCGCGCCGAAGACCTGCGACGGCTTGCCGCCTGCGGGACGGTGTTCCGCGCGCTCGCCGCCATCTTCTGGGTCAGCCCGCAGCTCGCCTACGACACCGCGCACTGGCTGATCCTGCCGCTCTCGAACCTGCGGTGCTACGACCGACAGCTGAGCGAAGGTCTCGGCGAGCTGGGAGCCCTGCCGTGAGCGAGCTACACACGGCGCTGCTCGGGACGGTCATCGACGTAGCCGACTCCGGTGCCGGCGAGGCCTGCCACGCGCTCGAGCATGCACTGCTCGACGCCGGGGCGAGCGGCCGCGTCGCCGTCGTGCGGTTGAAGACCCACGTGTACCGCGTGCACGCCGGTGCGAACGGCGACGGGCGCTCGTTCGTGCTCAAGCGCTTCGATCCCTGGTTGGGGCGACGCAACGAGCGTGTGGCGCGGCGCTGGCTGCCGGCAATGGGTTTGGGTGACCGCTGCCCGCGCCTGCTCGCCACGGCGGCCGATCCCCAGGGGCGCTGGGTGTGGCATGTGTACGAGGATCTGGGCGACGGCGCCGTGGACGCCGCGTCCCCCGACCGCGCACACGTCGCGGCGGTCGTCCAGCTCATCGCCGCACTCCACACGCGCGCCGCCGGGCATCCCCTGCTCCCCGAGTGCCGCCACTACTGCGGCGACCTCGGCGCCCCTTTTTTTGCCGCGAACGTCAGCGATGCCATCGCGATGCTCGAAGGCCTGGCCCCGCGTCCGCTGCGCGACCGCCTGCTCGGCCGGCTCTACCGGCTGCGCGACGAGCGGCCCCGGCGAACCCAGCAGCTCGAGAAGCTCGGCGGCCCCGACACCCTGCTGCACGGCGACCTCTGGACCACGAACACCTTCGTCACGACGACGCACGCCGGGGTGACGGCGCGGCTCATCGACTGGGACCACACCGCCGTTGGCCCGGCAACCTACGACTTGTCCACCTTCCTGTACCGATTTCCCCGGCCCGAGCGCAGCTGGATCCTCGAGGCCTACCGGCGCTCCGTGGCGAGCGCGGGCTGGCGCCTGCCGACGGCCCGCGACCTGAACGTCCTGTTCCAGACGGCGGAGTACGCGCGCTACGCCAACCGCGTGATCTGGCCCGCCGCCGCCCTGCTTCAGGAGGGGGCGGCCTGGGGGTGGGGGCAGCTCGCCGAGGTGGAGCGCTGGTTCGACGCGCTGGAACCGGCGCTCCCCGACTGATGGCGACGGTCGTGTTGTCTCCCTTCGACGTCGCGAATTTTCCGGAAGGCGGCGGGCATTTCTGGGTGTACATGCAGTATGCCCAAGGGCTGCGCCGACTGGGGTGCGAGGTCTATTGGCTCGAGCAGTTCCGCCCGGGCAAGCATCCCGACCGCGACGCTCAGGCCATGGCGACCTTCTTCGAGCGGATGGAGCGGTTCGACTTCAAGGAACATGTCCTCCTGTACACGCTCGACGACGGGGCGCCCCTGCGGTTCCTCGGCGTCTCGCAGGCGGCGGCCGAGGCAGTCCTGCGGCGCGCGGATCTGGTCCTGAACTTCCACCACGCGATCGACCCGCGGGTGCTCGCCTGCGCGCGCCGCACGGCGCTCGTCGACATCGACCCCGGGCTCACCCAAACGTGGATCAGCACGGGGGCGCTCCACGTTCCACCGCACGACGTCTACTTCACGATCGGAGAAACCGTCGGCACGCGTGCCGCGCGGTTCCCGGACTGCGGCCTGCCTTGGATGCACATTCAGCCGCCGATCTGTCTCGACCTGTGGCCGTGTGTCCAAGACGCGGGCAAGGCGGCCTTCACGACGGTCGCGGGCTGGTGGTCGGGCAAATGGATCAAGGTGATCGAGGCAGGAAAGGAAGTGCTGTACGACAACAACAAGCGCGTGGCGTTTCTCGAGTATGCGGCCCTCCCCGAGATGACCTCACAGCCGCTCGAGCTCGCGCTGCTGCTCGCGGACGGAGACGTGGAGGACCGCTGCTTGCTCGAGCGCCACGGCTGGCACATCCGGGACGCCCGCGAGGTGGCGAGCACACCGGAGCGCTACCAGGCCTACATCCAGAGCTCGCGGGGCGAGTGGAGTTGCGCCAAGCCGGTCTTCGTGAAGTTCCAGAACGCCTGGGTCAGCGATCGCACGGTGTGCTATCTGGCGAGCGGCAAGCCCGTGGTGGTGCAGCACACCGGACCGAGCGCCTATCTCCCGAACGGCGAGGGGATGTTCCGATTCACGACGCCTGAGGAGGCCGCCGCCGCGCTGGAGGCCATCAACGCGGACTACCCACGTCACTGCCGCGCCGCCCGCGACATCGCGGCGACGTTCTTCGACGCCAAGCGCGTCGTATCCACAATCCTGACGGAGAGCCTGCGGTGAGCGGCCCACGTATCGGCTTCCTGCTGCCGCACTATCCGCGGCGCAGCACCAGCCATATGCCCCTCGTGATGCAGGCGCTCGCGCACAAGGGGGCGATCGTCGACATCGTACACCCCACCGGGCGCGCGATCGACCTGTCGCAGATCCGCGTGGATCACGACCTGTACGTGCTCCGCAAGATGAGCGGGCTCGCGCTGAGCCTGGCCGGGGCGCTGCACGAGCTGGGTGCCGCCATCATCAACTCCTATCCCGTCACGGCAACGCTGCGCGATAAGATCGTCTCGTCCCGCATCTTGCAGGCTGCCGGGGTGCCGACCCCTGCCACCTTCTCCGCATCGCAAGTCGAGGAGCTGGTCCCGCTGCTCGCGGACGGGCCACTCATAGTCAAACCGTATCAGGGCGGGGGCGGCCACGGGATTCGGATCGTGCGAACGCCTGACGAGCTTGCCGCGGTGCCCCACGAGCACCGCGAGCCGTTGTTCGCTCAGCGCTATCATGCGCCTGACGGGCGCGACCGGAAGCTCTACGTAATCGGAGACCAGGTGTTCGGCGTCAAGAAGGTCTTCCCGCGCCGCACTGACGCCGAGAAATTCGGAGAACCCTTCACGCCCGCGCCCGAGCTGCGCGACATTGCGCTGCGCTGTGGCCGCGCGTTTGACGTGGATCTCTACGGGGTCGACATCGTCGAGAGCAGCGGCCAGCCCTACGTCGTGGACGTGGGCAGCATCCCCGGCTTCAAGGGTGTCCCGGACGCCGTGGCGCTCCTGGCGCGGTACCTCTACGCCGCCGCCGAGCGGGCGGCCCGAGGAGAGATGGCGCTGAGCGAGGTCTTGCCGTGAGGGGCCTGCTGGCGCTCGTCGTTCTGCTCGCGAGCCTGGCGTCGCGTCCCGCCGCCGCGCAGGTCGGCACGACGACCGACATCATCACCGGTACGGTCACCGGGCCCGACAGCCAGCCCCTCGCCGGCGCGACGGTCCTGGCCACGTCGGTCGAGACGCGTGTGTCGCGCCAGCGGGTAACGGACGTCCACGGGCGGTTCACCATCGTGTTCCCCGATGGAGGCGGGCGCTACGAGCTGACGGCGCGCTTCGTGGGTATGGCCCCGTCCCAGATCACCATCGCGCGCGAGGCCGACGAGGACCGCATCGTCGCGCGCATCCACATGGGGCTGCTCTCGGTCGCACTCGAGCCCGTCACCGTGACCGCGCGCTCCAACGTGCGCAGCGATCGCTCGGGTCCCGGCTCGAGCGACCGCAGCTTCAACCCGGACCAGCTCACGCGCCTGCCGATCGACGCGTCGGACCCGGCCGCCATCGCGACGCTGCAGCCCGGCGTGCTCGGCACGGGCGGCGATTCGAGCTCCATCACCACTAACTTCTCCGTCGCCGGACAGCGGCCGACCGCGAACAACGTCACGCTCGACGGCGTGTCGTTCGGCTCGGGGAGCGTGCCTCAGGACGCCGTCCGCTCGATCCGCGTCGTCACGAACACCTATGACGTCGCCCGCGGTCAGTTCTCGGGCGGCCTGATCGCGTCCACCACGCGCAGCGGCACGAACATCCCGCAGGGGTCGTTCACCTACTCGTTGCGCGACCGCTCCCTCGCCTGGGGCGAAGTCACGACCTCGGCGTTCGGCCAGGGCTCCACGCAGAACCAACTGAGCGGCGGCATCGGCGGCCCGATCGTGTCCAACAAACTGTTCGTGTTCGGCGCGCTCCAGGGCCGCTGGCGCGGTGACGCGCTGCCCTCCCTCACGACCGCAGACGCGGGCACGCTGGTGCGCCTGGGCGTGAGTCCCGATTCCGCCGCGCGATTCGTCGCGCTGGCTGCCGCCAGCGGGGCTCCGACGTCGCTCCCGGGACTTTCGCCCGACCGCAGCACGACGACCACCCTGGCGCTGCTGCGTCTGGACTGGCAGGCATCGGATGCCCAGACGCTCACGCTGCGCCTCGACGGCAGCTGGGACTCGCAGGATCCTACGCGGGTCGGGACCCTCGCCGTCCCCGCCACCGGAGGGACGCGCTCCACGCGCGGCGACGGCATCTTCGCCTCGCTCACGTCATTCGTCGGCGGCAACTTCATCAACGAGCTGCGGGGGTACTTCGGCCGCGACCGTCGCGTGGCGCGCGGCTACTTCGCGCTCCCGGCTGCACACGTGGAGGTCGCCTCCGACCTTCCGGACAGCGGCCAGGGCGTCACGACGCTGGCGTTCGGCGGCAATTCCGGACTCCCGCAGCGGATCGACGACCAGGGTCTCGAGGTCGCCGACGAATTCTCCTGGCTCTCCGGACGCACGGCGCATCGCCTGAAGCTCGGCGTCGACGTGGTCGGCACGCGGGTCGAGGAAAATCAGGTGAGCAACCAGCTCGGGACGTTCGTGTTCCCGTCGCTCGCCGCGCTGGCGGCGGACAGTCCCTCGATGTTCACCCGCACGCTCGCCCCCGCCGGGCGGGCCGGGACGGCGTGGAACAGCGCCCTGTACGCGGGCGACGCCTGGCGTCCCGCGGCGGGGCTTTCCTTGACCTACGGCATGCGCTTCGAGGCCGGTCGCTTCACCGGCGCCCCGTCGTACAACCGTGCCGTGGACTCCCTCTTCGGCGTGCGGACCGACCGGGTCCCGGGCGAGGTGCACGTCTCGCCACGCATCGGGTTCACCTGGCAGCTCGGCGGCGCGGGGAGGACGGACGTGCTCCACTCCACCTACCTGCGCGGCGGCCTCGGTGACTTCCGCAGCCCCACGCCGACCTCGCTGTACGCCACGGCGCTCAGCGCCCCGGGGACGGCGGACGCCCAGACCGAGCTCGTGTGCGTCGGCGCGGCCGTGCCCCGGCCCGACTGGTCGCGCTACGCCCAGGATCCCGCCACGATTCCCTTGCAATGCGCGGACACCGCCGGCGCGGTCACCGTCACTCCTCAGCCGGCCGTGACGGCGTTCGACGCGGGTTATCGCGCTCCCGCGGCCCGGCGGGCGTCGCTCGCCCTGGTGCAGCGCTTCGCCGCGAACTATTGGGTCACGCTCGACGCAAGCTACGCTCGCGGCGTCCACCAATACGGGTTCCGGGACCTGAATCGCACGACCGTGCCGCGCTTCACGCTGTCCGACGAGGCCGGCCGCGCCGTGTACGTGCCCGCCGACTCGATCGTGTCCGCCACGGGCGCTCTCAGCTCGACCGCGTCACGCGTGCACCCGGAGTTCAGGCAGGTGCTCGTGATCGGCTCCGATCTGCAGTCGGACACGAAGCAGCTCACGCTGTCGTTCACGGGAGCCACCTCACGGGGCGCGGCGTTCCGCGTCGCTTATACGTTCATGCGGGCGAGCGATCAGTCGTCGTTCTCGTGCTGTTCGGCCGCCTCAGGCTTCGCGTCGCCGACCACGGCAGGCAATCCGGATGCGCGCGAATGGGCCACGAGCAATTACGAGCGGCGCCACTCGTTCGTGGGGACGGCGTCCTATCCCATCACCCGGGCGCTCGAGATCACCGCCTACGGCCGTTTCGTGTCGGGCGCGCCGTTCACGCCGCTCGTCGGATCGGACTTGAACGGCGACGGCGCGCGCAACGACCGGGCCTTCTTGTTCGATCCCGCGACCGCCGGCGATACGAGCGTGGCGAGCGGGATGCGCGCGCTCCTCGCCGGCGCGCCGTCCGCGGTCCGCTCCTGCTTGGCAAGACAGCTCGGCCGCATCGCCGCGCGCAATTCCTGCACCGGCCCCTGGCAGCCGTCCTTCGACCTACAGCTCAATTGGCGGCCGGCCTGGTTCGCCCTGGATCGGCGGCTCACCCTCTCCGTATTGACGGTCAATCTGCTCGGCGGCCTCGACCAGTGGCTCCACGGGGCGGCGAACCTGCACGGCTGGGGATATGGGACGTGGCCCGACCCCGTGCTGTTGTACGTCAATGGCTTCGACCCGGCAGCCAAGAGCTTCCACTATACGGTGAACGGACGGTTCGGAAGCGTCGCGAGCACGAGCGGGGGCATCACCCTGCCGTTCCAGCTCGCCCTTCAGGGCCGCTACGCGCTCGGCCCCGGTCGCGTCCGCCAGCGGGCGCGCGCCGCTGCTACCACGCCGGCCGTGGAGGCCCCCACGCTTCCCGTCAACCTCGTTGCCGCCATCCTCCAGCTGCGGGATTCGCTCGCCTGCACGCCGGAGCAGGTCACGCAGCTGGCCGCCATCTCGGACTCGCTGGACGCGCGGGACCGCACCCTGGCGGACTCGATGCAAGCGGTCGTGCAGCAGGCCGGCGACCGGACCGATCCCGCGATCGTGCTCGCGCGCCTCGGGCCCCTCGTCGCCGCGGCCCGCGACAACGTGCGCCAGGCGCTCGCACGCGCCCGCGCCGTGCTCACGCCGGAGCAGTGGAGCAAGGTCCCCGAGGCGCTCAAGTAGGTCTCCCCCCCATCGCGGCGGCCCGTTAGGTTAGCCCGCGAGGTCGTCGTGACACCCCCCAGCCGTCTCTCTCGCCTGCTCGCGGGCGTTGGCGCCGCGTCGTTCCTGGGCATCGTCCTGGCCTATGCCCTGGGCCCGCCGGACTGGTGGCACCGCGCCCTCATCGCGGACGTGTCGTGGACCTGGACCGCGCTATTCGGCCTGCTGTGTTGCGCGCTCGCGGTGCGGCGCGCGGCGGCGGGCGAGCGCCATGCCTGGACCTGGCTCAGCGCCGGCTGCGCGGCGTTCCTGCTCGGCCAGCTCGTGTGGGACTACTACGAGATGTGGCTGCGGGTGCGGCGCCCGTACCCCTCGCTCGCCGACGTCGGCTATCTCGCGATGTTTCCCTGCTTCGGTGTCGCCGTGCGCGACCTGGTCCAGCTGGAGCCTCAACACCGGCCCGAGCCCCAGGTTGCCCTCGATGCGGGCCTCGTCACGTTCACGGCCGTCGCCCTTACGTATGTCTTCGTCGCCGCCCCGCTGTGGCAGGAGGGCGGCCCTGCGCTCGCGGTGGTGACGAGCGTGGGCTGGGCATGCGCCGCTATGGGCGTGCTCTGGGCGATCCTGCGCCAGATGGTGCGGCGCCGGGGCTTCCCGCTCGGCACGGCGGGCGTGGTGACTGTTGGTCTCGTGGTCCTGTGCATCACGGCCCTCGTGTATGCATCGAGCGCTTTGCGGGGCGCCTACGCGTCGGGGGGCGGCCTGGACCTCGGCTGGGACGCGGGGCTGCTGCTCATCGCCGCGGCCGCGGCCGTGGCGCCCGAATACGGCATGGCGCCCGAGGCCGGGACTCCACGCCTCTCCAGTGACACCGCCCGGGCGATCGCACTCGCGATCGCCGTCGCGGGGATCGCGGCCCTGGCCGTCGCCGGTGCGCTCCGCCCCGACCCAACCGCCGCTGCATCGCTCTGGGTCGCCGCGGGAATTGCCATCATCGGCGCGCGCTTCGTGTTCGCGCTACGCGCGGACCGCCGCTACGCGGCGCTGCTCGAGAGTGAAGTCGCCGCGCAGACCCGGTCGCTGATGGACTCGCTCGCCGCGACCGCGGCCGCGGAGCGCAACGTGCGTCTCGTCATGGAGGCGGTGCCGGACGCCATCGTGGTGCTCGACCGCGACGGCCGCGCCCTCGACATGAATGCGCCGGCCCGCGCCCTGGTCGGCGCACCGGCCGAAGGCGCGGCCGTCCGCTCGATCTTCGACTTCCTCGACCCCGTGGCCGCTCCGGCCGTGCGCCAGAACCTCGAGGCGAGCTTCCGGGGCGATGTGCGCCGCTTCGAGGTCGCGTTCCGGCGGTCCGACGGCAGCCGCGGCGCGAGCGCGATGCTGTACGCGCCGATCCGCGACGGATGGCGGGTCTCCAAGGTGCTGGCGCTGATCCGCGACGTCACCGATCAGCGACGCGCGGAATCGCAGCTGCAGCAGGCGGAGAAGCTCGCGGCCGTCAGCCAGCTCGTGAGCGGCGTGGCGCACGAGATCAACAACCCCGCGGCCATCATCTCGGGATTCGCGCAGACGCTGCTGCTCGACGACCTGAAGCCCGAGCATCGCGAGATGGCGCAGATGATTTACGACGAGGCATCGCGCATCGGGCGCATCACCCAGAATCTGCTCGCCTTCGCGCGGGCGGGCGGTAAGGAGCGCGCTCTGGTCGACGTCAACGACATCCTGCGCAGGACCTTCGCGCTCCGCTCCTACCACCTCTCCACGCTCAACATCGCCGTCTCGCTCGACCTCGACCCGACGGATCCCAAGATCTGGGCGAACGCGTCGGAAGTGCAACAGCTGCTCCTGAACCTCGTGATCAACGCCGAGCAGGCTCTGATGACGGTCGACACGGCGCGGACGATCACGATCCACTCCACCTCGACGGAGTCGGAGGTTCAGCTCGAAGTCGCGGACAACGGCCCCGGCATCGCCACCGAAATCCGGGGCCGGGTGTTCGACCCCTTCTTCACGACCAAGGCCGAGGGCCTGGGCACCGGCCTCGGCCTGTCGATCTGCTACGGCATCGCGCGCGAGCACGGGGGGCGCATCTGGCTCGAGTCGGAGCCGGGCCGCGGCGCGAAGTTCCTCGCCGCTCTGCCCCGCGACCCCCGCAGCGAAGTCCGCGCGACCGCCGCGCCGGCGGCCGCCGGCGCGCCGGCCGGCCGGATCAGCGTGCTGCTCCTGGACGACGAACCCGCGCTGCGAAACGCCTTGGGGCGGTTCCTCGCCCGGCGCGGCATCGACGCCACCGGAGTGGGAGACGGCGCCGAGGCGTTGGCGAAGCTCAAGCACCGCGACTACGACGTCATCGTGTCGGATGTCCGCATGCCCGGGATGAGCGGGAGGGAGTTCATCGCCGAGCTGCGGCGCGCGCGGCCCGAGCTCGTCGCGCGGTTGATTTTCAGCACGGGCGACTCGTTCGCCCCCGACACGGCGGAACTGATCCAGAGCGCCGGCGTCCCCACCGTGGCCAAGCCGTTCGAGTTCATCGCTCTGGAGCAACTGATCCGGGACGTGGCGGGGCGGACCGCCAATCGACCAACTTCTTGACGGTTGGCTACTCAGAGGCGGTCGACAATGACCGCTGAGGCGTCGGCGCAGCAACTGTAGAAATAGTTGACAGCTCAAGGCTCGGTCGCCACCGCCACCAGATCACGTAAGTCATTACTACACACCGTCGTTAGCTGATATACCTGCCGCGGCACAGCCCGTGCCTAGGACGAGGGCATGACTCGCTCCCTCGCTATTCTCGGCCCATCGATCGCGACCCTGCTGCTGTCCGCGGCCGTCGCGAGCGCCCAGCAGTGCTCCGCGTGCGTCGCGACCAATAGCGTCTCAGTCCATGTCGGCAAGGTGCTGCGGCTCGGAGTGCAGGGCTCCACCCCCGTGGTCCGTTCCAACGGCGCCTGGCGGCTCGCAGTGACCACCGCTCAGCCGACGTCGACACCCGCGGGAGGAAGCCCCGGAACGTACGCGCTGACGGTGCGGCTTACGCTCGTGGGGGCCTGAGCAGGGCCGGAGCGCGCCAACCGCTCAGGGAGCGGTGAGGGTGAACACGACCGGCAGCGCATAGGCGCCAGGCGTGTCGAGGCTCCAGCTGTAGAGGGTATGGAAGGAGAAGTTCGTCGTGGTACCGGCGGTCGCTCCGCCCGTCCCCGCCGCCACACCACCCACCGTCATTCCCGTGAAGGGCCCCGCAGGCGACGTGCCCCACTGCAGATCGCTCGCGGGCTTGTTGGGGCGCGCCACGACTCCCGGTTGTGTGTTCGAAGCGGTCCAGATGGCCGAGGCGGCGGCGATGTGGAGCGTCCACGAGCGGTTCGATTTCACCGTCGCCGCCGGACCGTTATCCGCGACGAGACCGGCGTCGTAATCCGCCGTGGCGGGCGACGTGAGCGCGGTCGAGCTGGCCGTCAGCGCCAGCTGGAGGACCGTGCCGACGGTCATGGTGGTGGTCGTGCTCGCCGTGCAGGTCCCCGCCGGGGTGGGCGCGTTGCACGTCTGGGCGCGCGCGGCGCGGGCAAAGCCCGTCGCGGCGAGCAAAGCACACGCCGCGACGGCGGCGGGCCGGCGGCTCACGGCCCCACCGGCAGCGCAGCGGCGAACGATCCCGAGCTCGTCACCGCACCCGACGTCTGCTCCACCCACGCGCCGTGTACCGAGTCCCCTGCAATCGTCCCCAAGTGCTGCCGCCCGGCGAGGCCAATAAAGGCCGTGAATTCGAGCGCCGACGCGTCCAGCACCTGACCCGATACCACGGCGCTCACATGCGTGAGATTGCCCTGCCCGTCCGTCTGCGTGGCGTCCAGAGACCCTTGAAAGTCGCGTCCGTTCTGTTGACTGATCGTCAACGTGCCGCTGATCGTCGCGGGGACGGGGCTGGTTTGTGTCGCGGCATAGCCCCATTGCCCCACGACCATCACGGGCGCCGCGCCGCCGCTGGTCGGGGACTGGCACGCCCCCGCCGCCATGCCCAGCGCGAGCAGCAGCCCGAGCCGCGCGAGCCGCCTCACGGTGTTGACCCGCCGGACGCGCCCGCGCCGCGCGAGCCGCGGCCGCCCGGCTCGAACAGGCGAAGCGGCCGCGGGTAGACGGGCACCGTGATGAGCGGCACGGGCTGACCGGGTTCCACCGTGAACCCGGCCGGCCGTTCTCGCAACCGCACCGGCTCACGCAGCCCCGTCACGTCGATCTCCAGGCGGTAGCGGCCCGGAGGGAGCGCGGAGAAGTGGGCGCGTCCGGCGTTGTCCGACCGCACCGACCAGGCGTTGCCGGCCGTGTCCACCGCCTGAACGGGAACGCCGGCCAAGTCCGCCTGCGTGGTACGGCCGCTCGAATCCGCGGCCCGGACGAGCTGCACGTCCACGTCGAGCGTCGGGATCACGCCGATCTCGATCGCCTTGAGGGGCTGCCGCTCCGCCGGCGCGCCCGTATTCGGGATCGTGCCGAAGGGGAGCGACGTTTCGTCGAGACGCACGGGCGCCGCGATCTTGTCATAGAAGCGGAACCGCCCGGACCGATCGGTGACGATCGTCTCCGTGCCGCGGCGGACCACGGCTCCCGCGATCGCCGGCTCGCCCTGATCCCGCACGCCGTTGGCGTTCCGGTCTTCGAACACCTCTCCCTTGGCCATCGGCTGGAGCGCGCCGAGCGAGAGGTGTACCGCGCGCTCGACCTTCACCACCGGAATCCACCGCGCCGCACCCGCGAGACCGGACAGGAACGGATTGTGCTCGACGTCCACGGTGAGGGCGAGGTTGCCGGGAAGCGGCGCCGTGAGTCCGAGGCGGGCGACCGTTACCGGGGGACGATCCCCGAACCATCCGTAGCGCTGCACCTGCGCGCTCAACACCGGGCCGCGGGCGCTGTTCGTCAGCGTGATGCGCGTGGCGCGAAGCCCGAGTACGTAGGCGTCGGTCAGAAACCCGATGCCGGCGCCGTTGTGCTCGAGGCTGCCATTCAGCTCCAGGGTCCCGCGGTCGGTCGCGACGCCGCCGCCGGCGCTGAACGACTGCCGCCCCGCCGCGGTGACGATCGTCGGCCC
>WNGP01000332.1_pt1 | contig 82571 bp, 89 predicted proteins | sample 5407671 | NCBI WGS metagenome assembly WNGP01 (sample SAMN13153381, study PRJNA577476) | soil metagenome | isolation source: 40 cm soil or saprolite under Garry oak tree replicate 2 | place: USA:California | collected 2016-06-15 | reverse complement strand
GCCGAACAGCTCGTGACCGCGGCCGACGAAGCGCTCTACGAAGCGAAGCGGAACGGCAAGAACCGCGTCGTCATGGCCGATCCGCGGCCCGATGCCGCCGCTGCGACGACCGCCTAGCCCTCGAGAGGCACAATCCCGCCATGCGAGTCTCGGCGAAGGTCGATTATGCCTTGCGCGCGTGTGCCGAGCTCGCCGCCGCCGGCGAGGGCCCGGTCAAGGGCGAGCGCCTTTCGCAAGCGCAGGAGATCCCGATCAAGTTCCTCGAGAACATCCTGCTCGATCTCAAGCACGCCGGCCTCGTACAGAGCCAGCGCGGCGCCGAGGGCGGGTACTGGCTTTCTCTCCCACCGGACGAGATCTCGCTCGCCGAAGTCATCCGCGCGGTCGAGGGCCCGATCGCAAACGTCCGCGGCCAACGGCCGGAGTTGGTCGAATACGGCGGCCCGGCCGCACCGCTGCAACAGGTCTGGGTCGCCGTACGCGCGAACCTACGGGCTGTCCTCGAGGTCGTCACGCTCGCGGACCTCGCCGCGGGACGGCTGCCCGACGAGGTCGCGGCCATAGCCGCCGACCCCGACGCCTGGCTTCCGCACTGACTCCTTATTAACGCGTGAAGACGGTTTGGCGGCTGGGTTTCGCGTAGACGATCGTGCCGCGCTCGAGCTCGAGCGCCTGCGCCTCTTCCTGCGTCAGCTGCGCGAGCAGGTGCTGGCCGTCGTCGCGGACTAGCTCAGCCCTGACCTCGAACCCAAGATGGACGACCCGCTCGACCATCGCCTCGGTCCCATCGCCGTCGGGCTCGAGGCTGAGGCTGATGTCGCGCGGCCGGACGAAGGTGTCGCCGATCTTGTTGACCGGGCCGACGAAGCTCATCACGAACTCGTTGGCCGGCGAGTCGTAGAGCTCGCGGGGCGTACCCACCTGCTCGACCCGGCCGTGGTTGATGACGACGATCTGGCCCGCGACCTCCATCGCCTCCTCCTGGTCGTGCGTGACGATGATCGTGGTCACGTGCACCTCGTCGTGAAGGCGGCGGAGCCAGGCGCGGAGTTCCTTGCGAACGCGCGCGTCGAGCGCGCCGAAGGGCTCGTCCAGCAGCAGCACCTCGGGGTCGACCGCGAGCGCCCGGGCCAGCGCCATCCGCTGCCGCTGGCCGCCCGAGAGCTGCGCGGGGTAGCGCTTCGCAAGGCCTTCCAGCTGCACGAGCTCGAGCAGCTCGTGGACGCGGTTCTCGATCTCCGGCTTCGGGCGCTTGCGCACCTTCAGACCGAAGGCCACGTTCTCCCAGACCGTCATGTGCTTGAAGGCCGCGTAGTGCTGGAAGACCATCCCGACCCCGCGCGCCCGCGCCGGCTGGTGAGTGACGTCGTCGTCGCCGAGCAGGACCTGACCACCATCGGGCTCCTCGAGGCCCGCGATCACGCGCAGCAGCGTCGACTTGCCGCTGCCGCTCGGGCCGAGGAGCGCAGTCAGCGAGCCCTCGGGAATCGCAACGGAGACGTCGTCGAGCGCGACGAAGTCTCCGAACTTCTTGGTCACCTCGACGACCGTGATGCCCATCAGCCTGCTCCCTCTCTGGGTCGGAACATCCGCATCGCCAGAACGGTAGCGAGCGCGATCAGCGCCAGCACGACGCACGCGGCGAACGCACCTGTCGTGTTGAAGCCTTCGAACTGAGACTGTACGTAGAGCGGCAGCGTCTCGGTCTTGCCCTCGATCCGTCCCGAGACGATGCTGACGGCGCCGAACTCGCCGATCGCGCGCGCGGTCGTCAGCACGACGCCGTAACAGACCGCCCAGCGGATCGCGGGCAGGGTGATCCGCCGAAAGGTGGTGAACGGGGCCGCGCCGAGCGTCTCGGCGGCCTGCTCCTGATCCGTACCGATCTCCCGAAGGACGGGCACGACCTCACGAACGACGAACGGCAGCGAGACGAAGATCGTCGCGAGGATCATCCCGGGGAGCGCAAAGAGGATCTTGATCCCGTGCCCCGCGAGACCGCCGAGCCAACCGCCCGTGCCGTAGAGCAGGTAGAGCGAAAGCCCGACGACGACCGGCGACAAGGCGAGCGGCAGGTCGACGACCGCGTTCAGCAGCCCGCGCCCCGGGAAGCGATGCCGGACGAGTGCGATCGCGAGCACGACGCCGAAGAGCGTGTTCAGGGGAACCGCGATCGCCGCGATGATCAGCGTCAGCCAGAGTGCGTGCAGTGCCTGTGGATTCGTCACCGCCGCCCAGGCCGGGTGGAAGCCGTGCTCGAAGGTCCGGTAGAAGACGAGGCCCACCGGGAGGAGCAGGAGCAACGCGAGATAGCTGAGGGCGCCGAAGCGCAGTGCGTACTTAGCGGTCATGACGGGTTCTCCAGTGCCGGAAGGCGCCGATCGCGAGCAGCACCGCGAGAGAGATCAGAAGCAGGACCACGGAGACAGCAGCGGCGCCGGTCGGGTTATCCGACTCGATCTGGCCGGCGATGTAGACGGAGGACACCTCCGTCTTGAAAGGGATGTTTCCCGAGATCAACACGACCGATCCGAATTCACCGACGGCGCGGGCAAACGCCAGCGCGACGCCGGAGAGAACCGCAGGCAGCAGATTCGGGAAGACGATCCGGCGAAAGACCGCGAGTCGCCGGGCGCCGAGCGACTCGGCCGCCTCTTCCATCTCCCGATCGAGCTCGAGCAGCACGGGCTGCACGGCCCGCACGACGAACGGCAGCGTCACGAAGAGGAGCGCGAGGACGAGCCCTGCCCGCTGGAAGGCCACGTCGACGCCGAACGGGCTGTTCGGCCCGTAGAGCTCGAGCAGGACGAGCCCGGCCACGATCGTCGGCAGCGCGAACGGAAGGTCGATGACGGAGTTAAAGAACCCCTTTCCCGGAAAGGAGTCGCGCACGAGCACCCAGGCGATCGCCGTGCCCGTGAGCGCGTTGAAGGCTGCGACAAGGAAGGAGACGCCGAGGGTCAGCTTCAGCGCAGACAAGGCCTGCGGTTTAGTGACCTCCTGCCAGAACGTGTCCATTCCTTCCGACCGCGAGCTCCAGACCAGCGCCGCGAGCGGCACGAGCACGATCAGGCTCAGGTAGCCGATCGCGATTCCGCGCGCGAGGCCGCCGCCGGCGCGTCCGAGGACGGCGCCGGCGCGGGAAACGGAGACAGCCGCGCTAGTGGCCAATCACCTTCACCATGATCCCGTTGCTGTGATCGAAGAAGCGGTACTGAACCGACTTCCAGCCACGCAGTCCGAGCGCCTTGGAGTTGATCGTGAAGAGGCTCTTCGGCTGCTTGAAACGGTACTTCGCGCTCGACGCGACGGACTTCAGCACAGGCCTGTAGCCGGCGTCTCCGAAGAGCTTCTGCGCCTTCGACGACCAGAGGAACTTCAGGAAAGCCTTGGCCTCCGAGTGCTTGAGGCCGCTTTTCGTGAGCGCGACCGGGTTCTCGATCAGAATCGTCTGCTTGGGCAGCACGTACTCGGTGTGCACGCCCTTCTTGTTCGCGTAGATCGCCTCGTTCTCGTAGGTCAGCAGCACGTCGCCCTTGCCGCTCGCGAACACCTGAGTGGCCTCGCGGGCGCTCTTCGGCAGCACCGAGACGTTCTTGAACAGCCTCTTGAGGTAGGCGATCGCCTGGCTGTCAGTCTTGCCTTGCGCGCGCTGCGCGCCATAGGCAGCCATCACATTCCAGCGGGCGCCGCCCGAGGTGAACGGGTTGGGGGTGATCACCTGGACGCCGCTCTTCGCCAGGTCGGCCCAGGTGTGGATTTTCTTCGGGTTTCCGTCGCGGACGACGAAGACGACGACCGAGTCGGTCACAATCCCGTGGTAGGGGTTCTGATTCCAGTTGCTCGGCACGATCCCCTTCTTGACCAGCGTCGAGACGTCCGGCTCGAGGGAGAGCGCGACGATATCGGCGCTGAGTCCGGCCGCGACGGCACGCGCCTGGTCGCCCGACGCGCCGTAGGACTGATTGAAGGAGACGTTTTTCCCTGCCGTGGTCGCCTGGAACGCCGGGATGATCTTCCCGTACGCGTCTTTTGGCGTGGAGTAGGCGACGAGGCTGAGCGTCGTGCTAGCCGTCGCGGCCCTCGCGCCGACGACGATTCCGGCTGCCAGTACTAGGATCGGCAGGAAAGAAAGCGAAATACGCCTCATTCATTTCTCCTTATCTATCTGGTTTCTCGACTGAGATGCTGGACAATACGCACAACCGCCGGACACCGTCAAACTCGAACGTAGAGTGGCGTCCGTGCAACCGCTCGACCGCTCGACGATCTGGCCGTACCGAGACGGCGAGCCCGGCGACTTCTACTACCAGCGTTACGCGCATCCGACGGGGGTCGAGGCGGAGCGCGCGCTCGGTGAGCTCGAGGGCGGCGAGGCGCTGCTTTTTCCTTCCGGCTCTGGCGCGATTACCGCGCTCGTCCTGGCCGAGCTCGCTCCCGGCCAGACGATCGCGCTGGCCGAGGGCGCGTACTACGGGACCGGCGCGCTTTTCCGCTCACTCGAGCGCTGGGGCCTGCGGTTCGTCGAGTTCGACCAGACCGCCCCGCCGCCGGCCGGCGCCGACCTCATCTGGCTCGAGGCGCCTTCGAATCCGTTCCTGACAATGCCCGACCTCGAGGCGGCCACCGCTCATCCCGGCCGCGTCGTCGTCGACTCGACCGCCGCGACCCCCGTCTATCTCCGGCCGCTCGAGCACGGCGCCGACTACGTCGTCCACAGCGCCACGAAGTACCTCGGCGGCCACCACGACCTGCTGCTTGGCGCGGTCGTTTGTGCCGACGAGGCCGCCGCAGGCCGGCTCCGCGAGTTCCGCGGCCGGACCGGAATCGTTGCGACGCCGGACTCTGCCTGGCTGCTGCTGCGCAGCCTGAAGACACTGCGGCCCAGGGTCGAGCGACAGACCGCCACCGCCGCCGACCTCGCCGAGCGCCTTCGCCGGCATCCAGCGGTCGAACGGGTGCGTTATCCCGGCTTCGGCGGGATGCTCTCGTTCGACATCCGGGGAAATGCGCCGCGCGTCGAACGGTCGCTGAAGACGATCATGAATGCGACCAGCCTGGGCGGTGTCGACTCGGTGCTGGAGAGCCGCAGCCGCTGGGAAGGTGACCGCGTGCCGGAGAACCTGCTCCGCCTGAGCGTCGGGCTCGAGGACGTCGACGAGCTCTGGGCCGACCTCGAGCAAGCGTTGTCGAACGCTTGAGCGACCGGCCGACCATCGTCTTCTTCCCGGAGGGCGCCTACGGTCCGACGAACAACTGTGTCGGCATCGGGCAGGTCCTTGAGGCCCGCGGAGCCCGGGTCGTGTTCGTGGTCGAGGAGTCATTCGCGGGCACGCTCGAAGCCCAAGGGTTCGAGGAAGCCTTGATGCGACTCAAGCCGCCGGCGGAGGTCGAAGAGGTGCCGGGGCAGTTCTGGAAGGACTTCGTCCGCGACACGTCGCCCGAGTTCAGAAAGCCGACGATCGAGCAGCTCGAGGGCTTTGTGCTGCCCGTCTGGCAGGAACTGGTCGACGGCGCGCGCTATGTCGACGACCGCCTGCGAGAGCTCTTCGGGGAGCTCCGGCCCAACGTGATCGTCGAGGACAACGTCGTCGGCTTCCCGGCCGTGGTGGCCGCCGGTGTGCCGTGGGTGCGGATCGTCTCCTGCAACCCGCTCGAGTTGAAAGACCCGGCGCTCCCGCCGACGTTTTCCGGTTATTCAACCGGCGGTCGGTCGGGGTGGAACGAGTTCCGTGCGCGCTCCCGCGAGCTCCACGAGCCGCTCCAGCAGGAGCTCAGCGAGTTCTGCCTCGAGCGCGGCGCTCCGGCACTGCCCGCCGGCGAGTTCATCCACGAGTCCCCGTTTCTCAACCTCTACCTCTATCCGCCGGAGGCCGACTACGAACGCTCCGTACCTGTCGCTAAGACGTGGCAACGGCTCGGATCATGCGTCCGAGAGCCCGACTCGGTCTCCGGCCTCTCTCCGCACCGCCAGCCGATCGTCTACCTCAGCCTCGGGAGCCTTGGCTCGGCTGACGTCGGCCTCATGCAGAAGCTGATCGACTCTCTCGGACAGACGGATTACTTCGTCATTGTCAGCATGGGGCCGCAGCACGAAGAGCTTCGCTTGGCCCCGAACATGAGCGGCGAGGAGTTCCTGCCCCAGCCGGCGATCCTGCCCGAGGTCGATGTCGTGATCACGCACGGCGGCAATAACACCGTTACGGAGTCGCTGCACTTTGGGAAGCCGATGGTCGTCCTGCCGCTCTTCTGGGACCAGCACGACAACGCTCAGCGAATGCAAGAGTTGGGACTTGGCCGACGACTCGATACCTACGAGCATGAGCCCGCTGAGCTGATCGAAGCGATCGAGACGTTGCTTGCCGACCCGATGCTGCCCGGCCGCCTGAGCGGCATCTCAGCGAGGCTCCAGGCCGACCCCGGCACGGTCAAGGCAGCAAGCCTGATCGAAGGCTTGGTCTAGCGCCGTTCGACGACTTCGTCGATCAGGCCGTACTCGAGCGCCTCGCGCGGCGTCATGAAGTTGTCGCGCTCGGTGTCACGGGCGATCCGCTCGAGCGACTGACCTGTCTGCTCGGCCAGAATCTCCTCCAGGCGGCGCTTCATGCCGATCGCCTCGCGAGCGCGGATCTCGACATCGGAGGCCTGCCCGCCGAAGCCCGGCGTCCATAACTGGTGGATCAGGATCTTCCCGTTCGGGAGCGAGCTGCGTTTCCCCTTTGCCCCGCCGGCGAGCAGGACCGCGCCGATCGACATCGCGATTCCCACGCACATCGTGCGCACCTCTGGCCTGACGAACTGCATCGTGTCGTAGATCGCCAGACCCGAATAGACGTCGCCACCGGGTGAATTGATGTAGAGCGAGATGTCCTTTTCCGGATCCTCCGCCTCGAGGTGAAGAAGCTGGGCGTTGACGACGTTCGCGACCTGGTCGTCGACTGCCGAGCCGACGAAGACGATCCGCTCGTCGAGCAGGCGGGAGTAGATGTCGAAAGCCCGCTCTCCCCGGCTGGTCTGCTCGATCACGGTTGGCACGTACGGGCTCATGCCGCGACCGGCTCGTGGACAGTCGCCGGCACGCCGGCGATCTCGACAGGGACGCCGTAGACCGCCAGACCGGCAGCGACCGCTTCCGCGTCGGCGAGCGTTGCCGGAACGTAGAGCGCGAGTGGATAGGCGGTCGCCGCGCGCCAGCCGAGCTCACCTTCGAGGCGGTCGCCCCAGAGGAGCGCGCGGCCAAAGACCCGGTCGCCGCCGACGGCGAGATAGTGGCGCCACTGCTCGAGCGACTTCGCGACATGGATTCCGCACTCGCACAGCGGGTCGGGCGCTTCGTGTCGCGCGCGATAGAGCTTCTTGCAGTCCGCGACGGCCGGTCGGCCCGGCGGCCAGAGGCTGCCGTAGAGGACGCTGCGCAGTCGTGTCCGTTCCTCGCTGTGCTCGACGCGCCAGATCTTCCAGCCCACGACCGGCTCGGTCGCGTTCGTGACTGCTTCTACAGGAGCTCCGATTCGCACGATATCTAGATATCAGATGGATATCGCGGCGTCAAATGGCGGAAGAGGAGCCGGAGGCCGGACTCGAACCGACGACCCACGGTTTACAAAACCGTTGCTCTACCAACTGAGCTACTCCGGCACGCCTTCATGGTAGGCGAAGTTCCGTTGTCTGTTTAGGACACGGCCCAGCCGATACCAATGCCACTCTTCAGACGTGATCGAACATCCGAAGACGAAAGGCGACCGGACGGCGCTCGCAGTCATGATCGCTCTACAGGACGCTAGTTTCGGTGTCGCTCTGCCGTTTGGCGAGAACACGCGCTATGACCTCGTCATCGATGATGGCCACTCGCTCGCTCGGGTCCAATGCAAAACGGGTCGACTTCGTGAGGGGGCCGTCAGGTGGAATGCGTGCAGCAACTACGCGCACCACGCCAATCCGCGAATGGCGCAACGCGACTACATCGGTGAGATCGACTATTTCGCGGTCTACTGCCCTGAGACCTCCGGCGTCTACTTGGTGCCGATTCAGCACGCGCAGGTTCGCACGAAAGGGTCACTCCGCGTTCACCCGCCACGCAACAACCAGCGCAGGTTCATCCGGCTCGCACGTGAATACGAAATCGGGCGCGTCGATATCCAGCCTCTGAACGCGCGAGTCGCGGGTTAACCCACCGTTTGGACCGTCACGGACACCCGCTGCGGCGAGTTGTTCGAATAGCCGCCGATGTTCCAGTCCGCCTCATCCGGCTGGACGTTGCCCGCCTCGTCGCGGGCGCGGCAGCAGAGGACGTAGTCCCCAGGCTCGTCGGCCGCCCACTCGAAGCGCCAGCCGCGCCAGCCCCAGCGTGACTCAAGGGGCTCCAGCTCCGCGTCGCTCCAGGTCTCGCCGCCGTCGGCGCTGACCTCGACACGCGTCACCGGCGCCCAGCCCGACCAGGCCCGTCCCTGTAGCAGGCACGGGCCGGCCGGCACGGTCCGCGCACGTGTGTTGAAGTCCGGGATCCCGGGCGGCACCATCAGCGCACGCGGCTGCATGCGGGTGACCGGAGTTCCCTCGTCCTCCTCGTTGTCGCGGTATCGGTAGGCCGCCGTGTGCTGGTAGCCCTGAAACGGCTCGTCGACGACCGTGATCGCGGTCAGCCACTTCACGTTCGTCATCCCGTACCAGCCCGGGACGAGCAGGCGGAGCGGGAATCCGTGCTGCGGCAGGAGCGGCGCACCGTTCATCTCGTATGCGAGCAGGACGTCGTCCCCGAGGGCGACGTCGAGCTCGAGGCTGCGCTGATAGCTCTGCTCGACGCCTTTCTCGAAGCCGCGGTCGAGCCCGGTGAAGACGACCTCGACCGCATCGTCGAGCGGCTCGGTCTCCTCGAGGATCGCCCTCAGTGACACACCCGTCCAGCGTGCGTTTCCGACGGCCTCGAGCAGCCACGGCTGGCTGACGACGTGCGGGGCAAGCAGCGCCCGGCCGTTACCGGCGCACTCCATCGTCGCCGTCAGTTCCTGCGCGGGTCGCTCGCGGAGATCTCCGAGCAACAGCTTCAGCGGCTTCGCCACCCGCCCGCCGACGCTCAGAGCCCACTGGTCGGCATCCACGTCCGGGATGTCGTAGTGGATCAGGAGGTAGTGGAGACCTGCCGGCGTGATCGGATAACGCAGGGCCTCGAGCGGCAGGCCGTGATTACGGGCCGCGAGCTGCAGCTCGTCCTGACTAATCGCCGCGTCCAACGCGCGGCCAGATTACCCCGCTACTGCAGGACCTGGCGCGCTTGTTGGTGCTGGAGCACCTTTCGCTTGACCCGCTGCAGCGCGTTGTCGATCGTCTTGGTGTCGCAGCCGAGTTCCTCCGCCATCTCCTCGTAGGAGGAGCCCTCGAGGTAGAGCTTCAGGGCATCGGCCTCGAGCTTCGAGAGGCCGGTGCCGAGCGAGAACACGAGGCTCTGCAGCTCCTCGGTCGAGATCACGCAGATCGAGGGGTCGTCGACGGTCGGGCCGGGGAGCGCATCGCCGAGGGTCACGTCCGAATCGGAGTCCTGGCCCGCCGGCGTGTTCGAGAAGGAGATGTACGTGTTCAGCGGCGAGTGCTTGAAGCGCGTAGCGGTCTTGATCGCCGTGATGATCTGGCGCGTCACGCAGAGCTCGGCGAAGCTTCGGAACGAGGTCTCCTTGTCGTGCCGGAAGTCGCGCACCGCCTTGTAGAGGCCGATCAGGCCCTCCTGGATCAGGTCCTCGGAATCGCCACCGGCGAGGAAGTACGAGCTCGCCTTCAGACGGACGAAGCCCGTGTAGCGGCGGATCAGCGCGTCGAGGGCAACCTGGTCGCCGTTACGGGCCCGGACGACGAGCTGGAGATCCGCAAGCTCGCGCTGCTGTCGCTGAGCCGAATACGCTGGGGCTGAACGGGCCGGCATTCGCTTCCCCTCTCTCACGGGTAAGAAACGGCGTCAGGACCGAATCTCATGTTGAGGTTGAGGTGACGGTAGCAAGGTCCCAACGAAAACACAAGACCTTGCGTTTATATCGAATTAACCGGACCGATTGCGTCTCAATCGCTCCAACCGGTCCCTTGTCGCGCGATCGAGTCGCTCGGCCAATCTATGCGGCCGTTCCTCTTGCTGGCCCGCCGGCTCGAGGTCGCGGACGAAGGTGGCCGAGCTGAGCTTCATCACCTCCTGGCCCGAGGTGCCGCGCACGGCGAAGTCGGAGGAGACAAGGCAGACGCGTTCCCGGCCCCGATACTCGGCCGCGAGCTGCTCGAGCACGGTGTCTGCATGCGGCGCATAGCGAACTTCCAGCGGGCCGTGCGTCCGTTCTTCACCGACACCGTCGAAGACGACCACCCCACGCGCGCCCTTGAGGGCGACGAAGCTCGCCAGCTGGTCGACCAGCTCGCGCGGGTGCGAGAACGAGCCGGCGTGGAGGACGTTGTAACCGTCGAAGAGGTAGAGGGTCGGCTCAGCCACCGTTGCGCTGCCTGCGGGCCTCGTAGAGGAGAACGCCCGCTGCGACGCTGACGTTCAGCGATTCGACCTCGCCGGCCACTGGGATCGAGACCGCCGCGTCGCAGGTGCGGCGGACGAGCGGCCGGACGCCCTTGCCTTCTGCGCCGAGGACGAGCGCGATGCCGCCCGTTAGGTCGGCCTGCCACAGTTGCGTCTCGGCATCCCCGGCGGCGGCCCAGGCCCAGAGCCGCGGGCCTTTCACCTCCGAGAGGTAGCGGGCCATGTTCTTGACGACCGCGACGGGAAGGTGCTCGATCGCGCCGGCCGAGGCGCGGACGACGGCCGGCGTCACTCGCGCTGCGTTGTGCGCCGGGACGACGATTCCGGTCGCTCCCGCGGCCTCTCCCGTGCGGGCGACCGCGCCGAGGTTGTGCGGATCGGTGACCTGGTCGAGGCAGACGAGCAGCGGCGACTCGCCCACGGCTAATTCGTACGCGTCCGCATAGCGGTAGGGCTCGGCCCAGGCGAGGACTCCCTGGTGGTCTCGCGTCCCCGCCGCCTCGGTCAGGTCCCGCTCGGGCTTGACCCGGGACCTGGTCCCGAGGCCTGGCTCGCGGAGCCACGGCTCCGCCTTCAGCGCCCGCTCGGTCACCCAGAGCTCGAGCACCTCGCGCGGCCCGCGCAAGGCCTCACGTACAGGCCGGCGGCCGTAGATCTGCTCGCGGGTCATTTGGGAACGAGCTCGAAACCGTCGGCGACATCTCGGACCTCCCAGCCCTGGCCCTCGATCTCGCCGCGCAGGCGGTCCGCCTCGTCGAAATCGCGACTTGCCCTTGCTTCTTGGCGCTTCTCCGCGAGCGCGACGAGGCCGTCGGGCGCCGAGACCGCCTGTGCGAGGTCGCCGAGCCCGAAGAGCTCCAGCCCCCACCGCAACGAGGCGGTTTGGCCGCGTGCCCGCCAGTCGTGGAAGAGCGCGAGGGCGCCCGCGGTGTTGAAGTCGTCGTCGAGCACACGGGCAAGAGAGTCGCGATCGATCTCCCCCGGCTCGGAATCGAGACCGACGAAGTAGTTGCGGAAGGTCTCGGCCTGTGCGCTCGCCTGCGCCATCACCTCGTCGCTGAAGTCGATCGGCTTGCGCCAGGCCGAGTTCATGAAGAAGAGCAGGATCGCCTCGCGCCCCCATTCTTGGACGGCCTCGCGAAGGGAGACGATGTTGCCGAGCGACTTCGACATCTTCTCGCCGGTCAGCTCGAGGAGCCCGTTGTGCATCCACATGCGCGCGAACTCGCTGCCAGCGCCGCGCGACTGCGCGAGCTCGTTCTCGTGGTGCGGGAAGATCAGGTCGATCCCGCCGCCGTGGATCTCGAAGACCGGACCGAGAAACTTCTCGGCCATCGCCGAGCACTCGATGTGCCAGCCCGGGCGGCCCGGCCCCCACGGCGACTCCCAGACGGTGTCCTCGCCCTCCTTGTGCGCCTTCCAGAGCGCAAAGTCGCGCGGGTCCTCCTTCAGCTCCTCGCGTTCCGCTTCCTCCGACGGGTTGTGCAGAGCCTCGTGGTCGCCCTCGCGGCCCGAGAGCCGGCCGTACTCGGGAAATGCGGCGACCCTGAAGTAGACGTCCCCACCGGCCGGGTAGGCGAGCCCGCGGTCGACGAGCCTGCCGATCAGGTCGACGATCTCGGGGACGGTCTCGGTCGCCTTCGGCTCGTGGTCGGGCCGGCCGAGCCCGAGCAGATCAGTGTCGTCGACGTACCAGCGCGAAGCCTCCGCTGCGAGCTCGGCGCTGTGGCCCGGCGCAGCCAGGTAGATCTTGTCGTTGATGTCCGTGATGTTCTCGGCGAGCCGGACGTCGTAGCCGGACTCCTCGAGCCAGCGCTTCAGCCACATCGAGAGCACGAACGGCCGCGCATTGCCGATGTGGATCCGCTGGTAGACGGTCGGCCCGCAGAAGTACATGCGGATCGGGCCTGGAGGCGGCGGCAGCTCGAAGAGGCCGCGCGTGTAGGTGTCAAAGAGCCGCATCGGCCCTCCGCAGCGCCTCGTCCTTCGGCAGCGCTTCGAGCAGGGCGGCCAGCTCAGGCCCGCGGTCTCGGCCGGTGAGCGCCAGCCGCAGAGTCTTCAGGTCGCCGCCGACAGCCTTCAGCTCGCGGACGAGCTCGCGGGCCGCGTCGTGGTCCAGCCCGTTACTCGCACCTTCGCGGAGCTCCTTGAAGCGCTCCAGCGTCGGACGGGCCTCGGCCGGCAGCTGAACGGGCTCGGGCTCGAGCACCTGCCGTGCGAGCTCGCGCGCCTCGTTCAGGTCGCGGGCGCCGCGCAGCACCGGCACGAGCCCGACCGGCGCTTCGGCGGCCTCCGCAAGTTCAGCGTCCGGCATCTCCGCGATCGCCTCGATCGCCAGCCGCCTGATCCGGGGCAGGTCGTAGTGGACGTCGTGCTTCGGCACCCCGAGCTCTTCGAGGTAGCGGCGAACGGCGGCGGCCGGGATCCCCTGCTCGCGCAACGAGGCGACCGTCGCGCCCGGCGTCCGTTTGGACAGCTTGCGGCCGTCCTCGCCGAGGATCAGGCCGTGGTGGATGAACTCGGGCGGGGTCGCGCCGAGCGCTTGCGCTAGCCGTCGGTGGAGCTGCTCGTTCGGCCTATGGTCGTTGCCGCGGATGACGTGCGTGATCCCGAAATCGACGTCGTCCACGACGCTGGCGAGGTGGTAGGTGGCGCTTCCGTCCTCCCGTAGGAGCGTGATCCCGTCGAAGCGGTCGCCCAGCTCCCTCCCGGCCTCCGTGTAGCGAGCGGAGCGCTCGCTCTGCCGGACTGGCCCCTCGTCCCATTCGACGCCGAGCCAGGCGAGATCCGCGAGGATCGCGTCCTCGCCGCCCGGCACGTTGCGCTCCGGGTCGGTGTCGTCGATCCGCAGGAGCATCCAGTCCCCGAAGGCACGGTTGGCAACCGCACTGAGGGCGTTGCCGACGTGGAGCGAGCCGGTGGGGCTGGGGGCAAAGCGGACTCTTTTCATTCCGAGCCGAAAGTTACTGTCCCGGCGATGCGTAAGTCGTTGCTCGCCTGGTTCGAGGCCAACGGACGCGACCTGCCGTGGCGCAGGACGCGCGATCCCTACGCGGTCCTGGTCTCGGAGGTGATGCTCCAGCAGACACAGGTCGACCGGGTGGTGCCGCGGTACCTGGCCTGGCTCGAGCGCTGGCCGACCGTCAACGCGCTCGCCGCCGCGCCGGCGGCGGAAGTGATTCGCGAGTGGCAGGGACTCGGCTACTACCGCCGCGCGCTCAACCTGCACCGCGCGGCCGGGCAGATCGCTGCCGGCGGCTGGCCCGAGGACCTGACGGTGCTACCGGGTGTGGGCCGCTACACCGCCGACGCGGTGGGCCGCTTCGCCCTCGGCCGCGATGTCCTGCCGGTCGATACGAACGTCGCGCGCGTACGCGAACGCACCGGCGAAGCGTTCGACGCACGCTGTTCGCAGGCGCTGATGGACCTCGGCGCGACGGTCTGCCTTGCCCGCGTCCCGCGCTGCGGCGTGTGCCCGCTGGCCGCGGACTGCCCCTCACGAGACCGCCGCTACGAGCCGTTGCGCAAGCAGAGCCGCTTCGAAGGCTCGTTCCGCCAGCGCCGCGCGGCGACGCTGCGCCTCGTTGCCGCCTCGGCGCGACGAGTCGCCGATCTCGACTCCGACGCCGTGGCCGCGCTGGAGCGCGACGGTCTCGTCACGGTCGAGGCCGGGCTCGTCAGTCTGCCGGCTTGACGAGGGCGACGGCCTGAGCGGCGAGTCCCTGGCCGCGGCCGGTGAAGCCGAGCTTGTCGGTCGTCGTCGCGCGGACGTTGATCCGCTCTGCGTCTGCTCCGACCGCTTCCGCCAGGCGCTCGCGCATCTGCTCGCGAAGCGGCGCGATCCGCGGCTCCTCGCCGATCAGGACGCAGTCTGCGTTGACGAGCTCCCACCCGGCCTCGTGTACCTGCGCGGCGGCGCGCCGCAGCAGCTCGAGCGACGAAGCTCCCTCCCACTCCGGCTCCCCAGGCGGAAACAGCGAACCGATGTCGCCGAGCCCCGCGCCGCCGAGCAGCGCGTCGATCAGGGCATGCGCGATCACGTCGCCGTCCGAATGGCCCGCGAGGCCCCGCGGCGACTCGATCGCGACCCCGCCGAGCACGAGCGGAACGCCGTCCGAGAACGCGTGCGCGTCGACCCCCAACCCGATCCGCAGCTCGCTCATCCGAGCGGCTCCTGCCGGCGCTCCCGGCGATCGAAGACCGTGACCGTCTCGTAATCCGCCGCGCGAGCAAGACCGACTGCGTGATCTAGATCACGACCGACGTTCTGCGGTGCGTGCGCATCCGAGGCAAGCGTGATCGGCACCCCCCGAGCGTGACAGGCCTCGAGCAGCGGTGGATCGGGGTAGAGCTCGCCGACGGGCTTATGTAGGCCGGCGGAGGAGACCTCGATGCAGACACGCGCGGCTTCGATCGCGTCGGCCGTCTCCTCGTGCAGCCATTGGACCGTCTCCGTGTCCGGCCGCGGCCCGTGGTGCTTGACGAGGTCGGGATGAGAGAGCGAGTCGAACAGTCCGCTCCGCGCCGCGTTCCGCAGCCAGACGAAGTAGCGCCGCCAGGCTTCGTGCGGGCCGAGCTTCTCGACCAGCCCTGGCTCCTGGTCGACCGGGAAGCCGTCGACGAAGTGGACCGAGCCGAGCAGATAGTCCCACGGATAGGGCGCGAGGACGTCCGCGGTCTCACGCTCGCGGCCGGCGAGGTAGTCGACCTCGAGCCCGAGCTTGACCGGGAGCCCTCGCTCCTTCGCATCGATGATCGCGCCCACATAGCGGTCGAGGTCGTGGACGCAGCGCTCGAGCATGTACTGCTGGTCCCAGAGCCGGCGGGTCTGCACAAAGTAGTAGACATGCTCGGTGAAGCAGATCTCGTCGACCCCGCGCTCGGCGGCCGCCTCGACGAATATCTCCACCGCTTCGAGCGAATGGTCGACCCGCTCCTCGGGATCGCGAAGGTGCATGTGGTAGTCGACGATCAAAGCAACGAGGCCACGAACTCGAGATCGGCGGCATCCGTGACCTTCACGAGTCTCGAGTCGCCGGGCACCGTGGTCACCCGGCCTCCGCGGGCTTCCACGAGTGAGGCGCAGTCGGTCGCACCCGCGAGCTCGCCGGCGACCGCGTCGCGGAGCACAGGTGCAAGGAACGCCTGCGGGGTCTGGACCGCGACGAGCTCATCGCGCGGCAGCGTCTCCACGATTTGTCCGCCGCGGACGCGCTTGACCGTGTCCGCGAGCGGCAATGCGGGCACGGCACCGTCCCAGCCCTCGTTCAGCGCCGTCAGCACCCGCCCGATCACCTCGTCGGGAAGCACGGGGCGGGCCGCGTCGTGGACGACGATCACCGCCGCGTCGCCTCCCACCTCGGCGACGCCCGCGCGCACGGACTCGGCGCGCGTCTCGCCGCCGCCTACACAGGCGCTGACCTTCGCACAACCGAGCTCCTCGGCGACGAGGATCGAGGGCTCCTCCCAGCCGGGCGGAGCCACGATCACGATCTCGTCGATCCAGTCCGAGGCCTCGAGGCGCTCGAGGCTCTCGGCAAGGAGCGGCCGTTCGCGAAGCTTCGCGAACGCCTTCGGACGGTCCGAGCCGAGCCGCTCGCCGCGGCCCGCGGCGGCCAGAACCGCCCAAACGCTCAATGGCCGGCCGATGGTAGCTCCACCCTTGGATTCTCCCTCAGCCGGGTTGCTACGGCCGCAGCGGCAAAGCCGCCACGGCCTCTATCGGCATCGCAAGCGACGCCGCGTGTATCTACGCGGTCGCCGCGACCTTTGTCGTCGTCTTCTTCTTCGGGCCGCCGTTGGCGAGAACGCCGTCTAGCCACTCGGCCGCCTCGTCCTCGTCCATGTCCTTCGCGTACATCAATTCGCTGGCGAGGATCTTCTTCGCCTTGACGAACATCTGCTTCTCGCCGGTCGAGAGACCCTTCTCGTGGTCACGAAGCGAGAGGTTCCGGACTACCTCGGCGAGCTCGAAGATGTCGCCCGTCTTCATCTTGTCGCGGTTGTGCTTGAAGCGCCGGTTCCAGTTCTTCGGCATCTGAGTGCCGCCGCCGGTGAGGGCCTTCAGAACCTTGTTGACCATCTGCTCGTCGATCACCTTGCGCAGACCGACGGCATCGGCGTTCTCGGTCGGGACGTTCACCGTCATGTCGTTGTGGAGGATCTTGATCGTCATGTATTCCCGCTTCTGTCCGAGGACTGTGCGGGATTCCTTCTTTACAACGGTGCCTGCACCGTGGTGCGGATACACCACCTTGTCGCCGACCTTGTACAAGCCGACCCTCCTCTTTCGTCGCTTACATCGCCAGAACGCCGACGGAGTCGAGCCCGTCGGCGACGCCAGCCAGTATACCTAAAGCTGCTCGAAAAGGCCACTATTTCCAGGGATTTTCGGCCTCTGACCCAAAAAGCCCTGCTCAGAGCGAACTACTTCAGCGCTAAAGCTGGAGATACCGATCGACGAGGTTGTGCTCCTGGAGTCGGCGCAGACCCTCGCGGATCTCGCGCGCCCGGACCGTCCCCACCCCGTCCACTGCCTCCAGGTCCCGCTGCGAAGCCCGGATGATCCCCTCGAGCCCGGAGAGCTCGCCGACGAGGCGGTGGATCACGTTCTCGGGCAGTCGCGGGATATGCGTGAGCACGCGGTAGCCGCGCGGCGCGACGGAGTAGTCGAGCGGATTCGTCGTCGCTGGATACCCGAGCACCGCGAGCAACTCAAACTCGAGCAGATCCTGGTAGGGCAGCTGCGCAAGCGCCTCCAGCCCCTCCGCAACGCGGTCCGCGCCGCCGTCTGCGTGGTAGTCGTAGACGATCGCGGCCTTCTCCGCGGGCACCTCACTGACGTGCTCCTCCAGCTGCATGCGAATCAGCCGCCCCTCGGAGCCGAGCTCCGTGCAGGCGCGCTCGATGTAGTCCGCCATCCGGGTCGTCAGCTCCGCCCGCTGCAGAACGACGAGGACGTCGTCGAGCATGACGGCGTTCTGAAACTCGAGCGCGGTCAGCCGCGTCAGCACCTGGTCGAGCCGCTGACGGTAGGTCTCGAGGGTGGCGAGCGCCTGGTTCGTCTTTGCGAGCACAACCGCGATCGGGTCGAGCTGGTAGCGGCTCTCGCCGATGAAGACCGTCACCGTCTCGCGCTGCTGCGAGATCGAGACCACGAGGGCCTTCGTCTGCCTTGCGACGCGCTCAGCGGTGCGGTGCCGTGTGCCCGTCTCGTTGGACGGGATCGTCGGATCAGGCATCAGCTGGACATTGGCCTGAGCGATCTTGGCGATCGCGGTGTTGACGATGATTGCGCCGTCCATCTTCGCCAGCTCGTAAAGGAGCTGCGGCGTGAAGGCCTGGTCGAGCCGGATCCCGCCCGAGAACATGAACGAGAGCTCGGAGGGCTCGCCGATCACGATCAGCGCGCCTTCCCGGGCGCGGATGATGTCGTCGATCCCCTGTCTCAGCTGCGTGCCGGGCGCGATTCGCGAGATCGCGGTCAGCACGTTCGGGTCGATGCGCGGGTCGAGCTCTGCCGCACTGCGAGGAAAACCCAGCGGCGCGACGGGCCGTCGATCCTGCCTATCTGCCCTCGGATCCGTCGACATCGAGCCCCGCCCTTATCGCCCTGCCCAGAGTCTCCGCTTCGAGCATGCTTAGTTTGCCATTAGGCGTTCCGGCGGGGGCGACAACCTGCCGGAGGCCGAACTTCGCGCACTCTTCGAGCCGACGCTCGGCCTGGGTCGCGGCCCGCAGCCGGCCCGTGAGCCCGATCTCCCCGAACGCCGCCGTGGCCTCCTTGACAGCGGCGCCCCGTGCAGCAGACGCGATCGCAAGCGCTACGGGGAGGTCGGCGCCCGGCTCATCGATGCGAACGCCGCCGGCGACGTTGACGAACACGTCGGCGCTGCCGAGAGCGACGCGCGCGTGCCGAGAGAGGACGGCGACGATCATCGCCAGGCGCTTCGGGTCGACGCCGGTCGCGACCCGCCGCGGCATCGCGAGGTCGGTCGGCGCAACGAGGGCCTGGATCTCGAGCAGGATCGGCCGGGTTCCCTCCAGCGCGCAGGCCACGGCCGCACCGACCTCGCCTTCCGCGCCGCGTCCGAACAGCTCCGAGGGCTCTGGGACGCCGACGAGCCCGGTACCGGTCATCTCGAACACTCCGAGCTCGTTCGTCGACCCGAAGCGGTTCTTCACCGCACGGAGAACCCGGTGCGCGTGGTAGCGGTCGCCCTCGAACTGGAGCACGCAGTCGACGAGATGCTCGAGCACGCGCGGACCGGCGACGGTGCCGTCCTTGGTCACATGGCCGACGAGGAAGGTGGCGACGTGAGCTTGCTTCGCAACCCGCAGGAGTCGCGCCGCCGCCTCACGAACCTGCGCGACCGAGCCGGGAGCGGAGCCGATCTCCGACGAGTAGAGCGTCTGCACCGAGTCGATCACGCAGACCTCGGGCCGCTCGCGCTCCAGCGTCGCGCAGACGGTCTCGAGCTCCGTCTCCGCGAGGATCTCGACGTTCCCGGCGCCGCCGAGACGGGCGGCGCGTAGCTTCACTTGTGCCGTCGACTCCTCGCCGGTGACGAGCAAGGCCCGCCGCTCCTTCGAGATGGCGGCGAGCGCCGAGAGCAGGAGCGTCGACTTACCGACACCCGGCTCACCGCCGACGAGCACGAGCGAGGCCGGTACGAGCCCGCCCCCGAGCACTCGGTCGAGCTCCGCGACCCCGGTCGGGATGCGCTTGGCCTCGTCGGCCTCGACATCGACGAGACGCAGCAGCGGTTTGGCAGAAGCCGTAGCCGCCGGCCCCGCGAGCTCCTCGACGAGCGTCCCGAACGCTCCACAACCGGGGCACTTGCCGAACCAGCGCCCGGCGCTGTACCCGCATTCCGTGCACGCGTGCTGAACGGCCGCTTTCGCCACGAGGCCGAGTCTACGGACGCGGTCCGACGCCGAAGGTGACGGGACTGCGACAACTCTGATTCGTTGTCGTAACAGACAACTGACGCGACTCCCATCGAACCGTACGGTCGGGGGAGTCGACAAAGGAGGGACGCATGAAACGAGTTTTCGGAACGCAGGCGATCGCCGCGGCGGTGACGATCGTCACCGGAGCAGCAGCCGCGCTTGCGATCTTTGGCGTGTTCGGAGCACACGGCGCCCTGCCGAAAACGGGGCCGCTCAGCGTCCGTGCAGGGCTGGAGAACCCGCCCGGGGCCGTCGTGCGCGGAGACGGCCTCTTCACCGGCCGAGGCGTTCGGCGCCAACTCGGCGCGGCCGTGTCTGGCGCGATGATCGGGCCGCTCTCGCCCGTGGCCGTCCGGTCGAGCGACGGCCGGCGCGTCGCCTACAACACGTGGCAGCAGCTGAGGACGGTCGACAACGACCAGTCCTTCTCGCAGCAGGCGATCGCCGACGGCACCGCCCTCGGAACGCCTTCGCTGCGCGTGCACGACGACACCGGCAAGGACTTCCTGCTCGCCCGCGGCGCCTACTCGGCCGCGTGGCGTCACGACGGCGCGATCGCGTTCGTCAAAGGCAACGACCCGGACTTTCGAGCCGGTCGCTCGTACACGGGCCAGGCGGTCGTTCGGTCCGACATCCACGGCCGCGATGCCGCCTGGACGAGCGAGCCTGCTCATTACGTCGTCTACGCGTGGGCGGGAGACCGGCTGCTCTTCTATCGAGTGGGTCTCGGCGAGAAGCTGGAGCTACTCGTCGCAGACGGACCTGGCCGCATTCGCCCGCTCGCCGAAGGCAGCGCGATCGCGATCAGTCCGGATGCGACTCGCGTGGCCGTTCTCAGCCAGGACGGCACCAGCGTGCGCGTGCTCGACATCGCCACCGGCAGCGAGTTGGCGTGGCTCGATGTGACGACGGCGACGCCATCGGTCGCCTGGCTTGCCTACTCGGGCTCATGGGTGGGAGACCACATCGTCGCGCCCGCGAGCTCCGGTCTAGCGGTGCTCCACGTCGGCTCAAGCGCGCTGGAGCTCGAGCAGGTGCTCAGCCTCGACCACTCGCAGTTCCCGGTGGGCGTGCAGCAGCCGCGCTTCGTCGACGCCGCCGGCAACGAGATCGCCGCGGCGGCCGACATCCCGCCGGCGAAGAGCAGCGGGGGAGTCTCGTTTCTGCTGCTGTGCGACCGCATCACCAGGACTTGTGAGCGCGGAGAGCCCGCACCGGCCCGGGAGTGGCTCCGCCTGGTCGATGACACAGCCCTCGCCGAAGGAGGCCACTGATGAAAGTCCGAGCCGCAATTGCCGCGGCGGTACTGGCCGTCACGCTGGCGATCCCCGCGAACGCTCTCGCGTACCGGACCTGGTTCGAGTTCGCGCGCCAGTCGAATATCGCCTCGACGCTGACGATGGTCTGGCAGTACGGGACCGGCTACAACGGCACGCAGACCTGGCGCGCGGGGTCCGGTGTCTCGACCGACGCGTGCTGGATCGGCCACGGCTGGCTGCCGACCGGCTACTACGACCTCTGGGGTCACTGGGACAATTTCAGCGGAAAGATCGCCGGCCGCGTCTTCTACCTCCAGAACAAGCCGTGCTGGAACGGGACCTGGCGGACGGAGCTCTTCGTCCACTCGGAGGAGACCGCCGGCCAAGGCCAGTATTGCCCGACCGCCGGCGACGATCCCTACTGCTGGGAGGGCGTATACGACTACCAGTCAAACGGCTGCATCAAGGTCTCCCGGGCGGGCTATCCGAGCGACCTACGGCTCGTTCACGACGGCTGGCACGGCAAGAGCGCCGACTACCGCCACGGTTACTTCACGATCAACAACTGGCTCTACGTCCGGGACGGCTGAGCCAACGCAGGTCCCTCTCCCCAGGGAAAGGCGAAACGGCGGCTCGAGGCCGCCGTTTCGCTAGTCCTCTTGAGAGTGGTCTTCTTCGTCCGCCGAGTCGCTGGGCTCCTCGGGCGGGACGGTGACCTTTTCCGGCGTGATCTCGCCGGGGATGACCGTGATGTCGACCTCGTCCTCGTCCTTTCGCTCGACGAGGATCGTCGAGCCGGGCTCGAGTGAGCGGCCGAGGACGAAGTCCGCGAGCGGGTCCTCGATGAACCGCTGGATCGCGCGGCGCAGCGGCCGGGCGCCCATCGCCGGGTCGTAGCCCTTCTCGACCAGCAGCTCCTTCGCCTCGTTGGTGAGCTCGATCGCCACCTCGTGCTCGCCCATCTGTTCGCGCAGGCGGCGTAGCACCAGATCGACGATGGTCGTGATCTCTTCCTTCGTCAGCTTGTGGAAGACGATCACCTCGTCGATGCGGTTGAGCAGCTCGGGCCGGAAGACCTTCTTGAGCTCGCCGAGGACGCGCTCCTTCATGTCCTCGTAGGAGAGACCGCTCTCGTCGCCGATCGAGAAACCGAGCGTCTGGTTCTTCGAGATCGTGCCGGCGCCGATGTTCGAGGTCATGATCACGATCGTGTTCCGGAAATCGACCTTGCGGCCCTGGGCGTCGGTCAGCCTCCCGTCCTCCAGGATCTGGAGCAGGATGTTGAAGACGTCGGGGTGCGCCTTCTCGATCTCGTCGAGCAGGACGACCGAGTAGGGCTTGCGGCGCACGGCCTCGGTGAGCTGGCCACCTTCGTCGTAGCCGATGTAGCCGGGCGGGGAGCCGACGAGCCGGGACACGGAGTGCTTCTCCATGTACTCGGACATGTCGACCTGGATCATCGCGTCCTCATCGCCGAACAGGAACTCGGCGAGCGTGCGGGCGAGCTCGGTCTTGCCGACGCCTGAGGGGCCGAGGAAGATGAACGACCCGGTCGGCCGCTTCGGGTCCTTGATGCCGGCCCGGGCGCGGCGGATCGACTTGGAGACGGCGATGATCGCTTCCTCCTGGCCGATCACGCGCTTGTGGAGCTCGTCCTCCATCCGGATCAGCTTCTGCGACTCGGCCTCGGTCAGCTTGAAGACCGGGATGCCCGTCCACATCGAGACGATGTCGGCGATCTCCTCCTCGCCGATCTCCGGCTGCTCCTCGGTGCCTTCCGAGTTGCGCCAGTCCTCTTCGAGCTCGCGCTTCTTCTGCGTCAGCTTGCGCTCCTTGTCGCGCAGCGACGCGGCCTTCTCGAACTCCTGGGCCTCGATCGACTCTTCCTTGTCCTTGCGCACCTTCTCGATCTCGTCCTCGAGCTCGCGGTAGCGCGGCGGAGCGCTCATCGTCTTGATCCGCATTCGAGAGGCCGCCTCGTCGATCAGGTCGATCGCCTTGTCCGGTAGATGGCGGTCCTGGATGTACCGGTCGGCCAGCATCGCCGAGGCCCGCAGCGCCTCGTCCGTGATCTTGCAGCGGTGGTGCGCCTCGTAGCGGTCGCGCAGGCCGCGCAGGATCTGGACGGTGTCGTCGACCGACGGCTCGTCGACGCGGATCTGCTGGAAACGCCGCTCGAGTGCGGCGTCGCGCTCCAGGTACTTGCGGTACTCGTCGAGCGTGGTGGCGCCGATCGTCTGCAGCTCGCCGCGCGCGAGCGCCGGCTTCAGGATCGAAGCGGCGTCGATCGCACCTTCGGCGGCGCCGGCGCCAACGAGGTTATGGAGCTCGTCGATGAACAGGATGATGTCGCCGCGCTGGGTGATCTCCTTCATCACCTTCTTGAGGCGCTCCTCGAACTCGCCGCGGTACTTGGAACCGGCGACCAGCGCCGCGAGGTCGAGCGTGTAGATCTGCTTGCCCTTCAGGAGCTCGGGCACCTCGTTGCCGGAGATCCGGGCGGCGAGGCCCTCGACGACGGCGGTCTTGCCGACGCCGGGCTCGCCGATCAGGACGGGGTTGTTCTTCGTGCGGCGCGAGAGGATCTGCATCACGCGCTCGATCTCGGTCTGGCGGCCGACGACCGGGTCGAGCTTCGCCTCTGCGGCGAGCTTCGTCAGGTTGCGGCCGAACTGGTCGAGGAGCTTGGAGCTCTTCGACTTCTCGCCGGGGGCGCCGCCTGGGCCGCCCTGCTGGCGCCGGCCGGGGCCGGAAAGCATGCGGATGATCTCGTTGCGAATCTTCTCGGCGTCGGCGTCGAAGTCGAGCAGGATCCGTGCCGCGACTCCTTCGTTCTCGCGGACGAGACCGAGCAGGATGTGCTCGGTGCCGATGTAGTTGTGGCCGAGCGAGAGCGCCTCGCGAAGCGCCAGCTCCAAGACCTTCTTCGCGCGCGGAGTGAACGGGATCTGGCCGGTCGTGACCTCGTCGCCCTGGCCGACAATCCGTGCGACCTGTGCACGGACTTCCTCGACCGTGATGTCGAGCGACTCGAGGACACGGGCAGCGAGCCCCTCCTCCTCGCGCAGCAGGCCGAGCAGGATGTGCTCGGTGCCGATGTAGTTGTGTTTCAGCGCGCGCGCCTCGTCCTGAGCCAGAACGACTACTTGGCGGGCTCTCTCGGTGAAACGTTCGAACACGTATTCCCTCTCTCGGCTTCCGGGACCCTACGCCTTAGCGTCCGCCCACTGTAGCGAACGGTTCGGGGGGCACCGTTGGGTGTGCCGAAGGGCTTTACCGATCCGTTACCAGCGTCTGTAGGGCGGCTCGGAATTGGCGTCCAAAACGCCTGAAAATGTACGCTTCTGAGCGCTTTGCGCCCCCGTGACGCGGCCCAGCCGAAAGCCCTCGTCACCGGCGGCGCCGGCTTCATCGGCTCGCACCTCTCAGAACTGCTGCTCGACGCCGGCTGGGAGGTCTTCGTGCTCGACGACCTCTCGACCGGGGCGCGCTCGAATATCGCCCACCTCGAGGAGAGACGCGACTTCCATCTGGTCGTCGAGTCGATCCTCTCGCCGTCCGTCGTCAGCGAGCTCGTTCACAAGTGTGACGTCGTCTATCACCTCGCAGCCGCGGTCGGCGTCCGGCTCATCGTCGAGCAACCCGGGCACGCGCTGCTCACCAACGTCCAGGGCACCGAGAACGTGCTCGAGTACTGCGCTCGGTTCGGCAAGCGCGTGCTGATCGCGTCGTCGTCCGAGGTCTACGGCGACCACCGCGAGGAGAAGCCGTTGGCCGAGGACGCGCGTCGAATCTACGGACCAACCACGGCGCGCCGCTGGGCCTACGCCGACTCGAAGGCGATGGACGAGTTCCTCGCGCTGGCGCTGCACGAGGAGCGCGGCCTGGACTGCGTGATCGTCCGGCTGTTCAACACGGTCGGATCGAGGCAGAGCGGCCAGTATGGGATGGTGATTCCGCGGATGGTCGAGCGCGCGCTGGCGGGCGAGCCGATCGAGATCCACGGCGACGGCACCCAGACGCGCTGCTTCTGCCACGTGGCCGACGCGATCCGCGCGCTGCACGGCTTGCTGGAGGACGGCTCGACGACCGGCGAGATCTTCAACGTCGGCTCGACCGAAAGCATCCGCATCCGCGAGCTCGCCGACCGAATCAGGGCCGCGGCGGGCAGCGACTCCGAGCTCGTCTTCGTGCCGTACGACGAGATCTACCGGCACGGGATCGTCGAGGAGATGCTCCATCGCATTCCTTCGATCGACAAGGTCGGCGCTGCAATCGGCTGGGCCCCCACGCTCGCGCTCGACGACATCCTCGCCGACGTGATCGAGTCCTCCAGGCGCGCCGCCGGTCCCGTCGACCTAGGCGCGGTCTAGCGCTCGCGGAGCGCGGGAAAGAGCACCACGTCGCGGATGTTGTCGCGGCCCGCCAGGACCATCGTCAGCCGGTCGATGCCGAGCCCGACCCCACCCGTCGGCGGCATCCCGTAGGCGAGCGCCTCGACGTAATCGGGGTCGCCCGGCTCGCCCCCCACTTCGGCGGCCTGCTGCTCGAAGCGCGCGGCCTGCTCGGCGGGGTCGTTGAGCTCGGAGAACGCGTTGCCGAGCTCCGTGCCGCCGACGAAGTACTCGAACCGCTCGACGATCGCGGGATCCTCGTCGGTCGTACGGGCGAAGGGCGAGAGCTCGACGGGGTAGTCGTGCAGGAACGTCGGTTCGATCAGGGCCGGCTCGACGAAGTGGCTGAGCGCGTGGTCGACGAGTTGAGCCCAGCTCGTGTCGTGCGAGGTGTCGACCCCGCGCTCGTTCAGGCGCGAGCGCAGCTCATCGGGATCGCGCGTCCAGACCCCTTGCTCCGCGAGCGCGTCGACGAGCTTGATGCGGCGCCATGGGGCCTTCAGGTCGACCTCGTGCCCGCGGTAGGTGACCTTCGTGCCGCCCATCGTTTCCCGGGCCACGCCCTCGATCAGCTGCTCGACCCGCTCCATCTGGTCGCGGTAGTCGGTGTAGGCCTCGTACCACTCGAGCATCGTGAACTCGGGCACGTGCTTGTAGGACAGGCCTTCGTTGCGGAAGTCCTTGCCGAGCTCATAGACCTTCTCCAGCCCGCCGACGATCAGCCGCTTGAGGTAGAGCTCGGTCGCGATCCGCAGGTAGTAGTCGGCGTCGAGCGCGTTGTAGTGGGTCACGAAGGGCTCCGCGAAGCCTCCGCCGTAGCGCGGCTGCAGGACCGGCGTCTCGACCTCGAGGAAGCCCTGGTCGTCGAGGTGGCGCCGGACGGCCGCCACGATGCGGGTCCGCAACTCGAAGTCCGCACGAGTCTCCTCGTTCATCAGCAGGTCGAGGTAGCGCTGGCGGTAGCGCGTCTCGACGTCCGTGACGCCGTGAAACGTGTCCGGCAGGGGCCGCTGAATCTTCGCGAGCAGCTCGAGCTCGTCGACAGCGATCGAGGGCTCGCCTCTTTTCGCGCGCGCCGGCGAGCCGGTGACGCCGACGATGTCGCCCAGGTCGACGTCGATCGGGCCGGTGCGACTCGTGTCGCAGAGCAGCTGGATGCGCCCGGAGCGGTCGACGAGGTCGAGGAAGGCCAGCTTCCCCATCTCCCGGCGGCCGACCACTCGCCCGGAGACCCGTCGTTTGTCGTCGGCCTCGGCGCCCGGCTCGAGCAGCTCGGCCTCGGCGCGGACCGAGGCGATCTCGTCCCGGTCCGGAAAACGCTTGGGCAAGCTCATCGCCGGGCGAGCCTAACGAGCCTGCCGTTGCGACGGTTTTGGCTCGAACCCGTGGCACACCCGTCGTGCTTTCCGAAATAGGATCGAACGTGGGCGGGCGTGGTGGGAACCCTGGTTCTCGCGCGTGAACCTTTAGCGTCACACGGCGATGGGCCCGAAGCCGGTTCCGTTCATCGACGGTCACAACGACGTCCTGCTGAGGCTCCACCTCGCGGGTGAGGGAGCTATGCCGTTCCTCACGAGACGCTCGGACGGCCATCTCGATCTCGAGCGTGCACGCGAAGGTGGGTTCGCGGCCGGCTTCTTCGCCGTCTTTGTCCTACCCGAGACTGAGGAGGAGCGCGCCGCAACGCAGATCCCGGATCGCAAGCCGCCGTACGCGCTGCCGCTTGCGGCGTCGATCCGGACCGATTACGCCATCCGCGAAGCCGAAACGATGATCGACCTGCTCGACGAGCTCGCCAGGAGCGGCGAGGTGTGCCTGGCACGCTCGGCCGCCGATGTCCAGGTGGCGCTTGACGGCGGCTCGCTCGCCGCGATCCTCCATCTCGAGGGGGCCGAGCCGATCGAGCCGGAGCTCGGGAACCTTGCAGAGCTCTACGAGTGCGGGCTGCGCTCCATCGGCCTCGTCTGGAGCCGGCCGAACGCGTTCGCAGAGGGCGTCGCCTTCCGCTTTCCCTCCACGCCCGACATCGGCGACGGACTGACGGAGGCCGGCCGCCGTCTCGTGGCCGAGTGCAACAGGCTCGGGATCCTGATCGACCTCGCGCACCTGAACGAGCGCGGCTTCTGGGATGTCGCGGCGGTGTCGGCGGCGCCGCTGGTCGCCAGCCACTCGAACGCGTATGCACTCTCGGCGAACTCGCGGAACCTCACAGACGCGCAGCTCGACGAGATCGGCCGCTCGGGCGGCATCGTCGGCGTCACCTATCACGCCGGCATGCTGACCGAGGTCGGCGGCCTCGATCCGGACGTTCCGCTCGCGCGGGTGGTCGACCACGTGGACTACGTCGTGGCCAGGATCGGAATCGACCACGTCGGCTTCGGCTCGGATTTCGACGGCGCCACGGTGCCGACCGAGCTCGGCGACGCGTCAGGCCTGCAGCGCGTCGCCCAAGCGTTGCGCGACCGGGGCTACGGCGACGACGAAGTAGCCAAGCTTGCACATGGCAACTGGCTGCGCGTGCTTGACGAAACCTGGGCCTAGGAGGGTTTGGCGCAAAACAGTCTGTGCCGCCGGCGCACGCTGCTCGCCGTCGACGAGCGGCTTTCCGCCAAACCCTCCTAGGTTTCTCATCGTCGCGGAGGCGGGCTTTGCCCGGCTCCGCTCACAACGGCCGTCCGACCGAAGGAGCCACCGGTGAAGTCCTCATGTAGCGCCGAAGGCGCGCCGGACTTCACGCGGCTTTGATCTCGAGGATCTTGTACTTCATCGAGCCACGGGGCGCGGTCACCTCGACCGTCTCGCCCTTCTTGTGGCCGATGATCGCCTTGCCAACCGGCGACTCGTTGGAGAGTTTGTTCTGCGCCGGGTTCGCCTCGGCCGAGCCGACGATGTAGTACTCGACCGTCTGCTTGGCCGTGACGTCGCGCAGCTTGACCTTCGAGCCGACCGAGACGACGTCCTTGGCGACGTCCTTCTTGTTGATCACCTTCGCATCTCGGAGCCGTTCCTCGAGCAACGCGATCCGGTGCTCGAGCAGCGCCTGCTCGTTCTTGGCGTCGTCATATTCGGCGTTCTCGGCAATGTCGCCGAATTCGCGCGCGATCCGAATCCGGTCCGCAACCTCGCGCCGCTTGTCGTTCGAGAGGTACTCGATCTCCGCTTGGAGCTTCTTGTATCCCTCTGGAGTAAGGATGACTTCCTTCACAACTTGCCCTTTCCGAAAGAAAAGCGCGGCGTTATCGCGCCGTCGCGGGCGCGAATAGTAGCTATACAGTCAGGCAGTCGCAACAGCAGTGACGTTTAGGATTTCCGCTCTATGCAGGTAAATCTTCACGAGACGTGGCACATCGGGCCGGTGGAGATCCCCAGCCGCCTGGTTCTGGCCCCGATGGCAGGCGTCAGCGTGCAGGCGTTTCGGCGCCAGGGACGGCGATTTGGCGCCGGGCTCGTCTGCTCCGAGATGGTCTCGTGCGCGGGCCTGCAGCACGGAAACGAGCGCACGCTGGGCTATCTGCGCATCGCAGCCGACGAGCGCCCCCTGGCGGTGCAGATCTTCGGCTCCGATCCGGGAGTGATGGCGGAGGCGGCCGCGATGGTCGAGGAAGCCGGCGCGGACATCGTCGACATCAACTTCGGCTGCCCGGTGAAGAAGGTGACAAAGACCGGAGCCGGGGCGACGCTGCTCGACGAGCCCGATCGGGCCTGCCGTGTCGTCGAGGCCGTGGCTTCCGCCGTCTCGGTGCCGGTGACGGTCAAGCTGCGGCGCGGGCTCGAGAACGGGTCGCGCGCGTGCCTGTCGGTCGGGCCGCGGCTGGTCGATGCCGGCGCGGCTTCCCTGACGCTCCATCCACGCTCGGCCAAGCAGATGTACACGGGCGCCGCCGACCACGCCCTGACCGCCGAGCTCGTCTCGCTCGTGGACGTGCCCGTGGTCGCCTCCGGCGACATCACGTCGCGCACGCGGGCGCAGGCTGTGCTGGCCGCGACAGGCGCGGCGGCCGTCATGGTCGGCCGCGCCGCGCAGGGGAACCCGTGGGCGTTGCAGGAGATCCTCGAAGGCGACGGGGTCGAGCCCTCGCGCGAGGAAGTGGTCGCCGAGCTCGTTCTGTTCATGCACGAGACCGTCCGCGAGCTCGGTGAGCACCGGGCGACCGGATTCTTGAAGAAGTTCTACGGCTGGTACCTCGGCCGCGGACGCTTCCCGCGCGCGTTCAAGGCCGAGCTGACGCAGCTGCCGACGATCGCAGAGGTCGAGGCCCGCCTCTTCGCTGCCGTTCCGGGAGCTCGTTTTCCGCTTGCGCGACTGGAAGAGGAGCTGCCGGAAAGCGACGAGGTCCTCCTGGACCTGCCGATCTCGATCTACGGGGGCGGCTGACCAGAAAGAGCGCCGCCGTCTAGGCGACGGGAAGGGACTGTCCCGAACGGGACTGTCCCCAAAAACGGTTCGAAGGTCGTTGCCGTTTCAGGGACAGTCCCCTGGCGGGGACAGTCCCTAAGCGTTGCGTTCCCAGACCAGCCTTAGCCCCTCGAGAGTCAGGAACGGATCGACCCGGTCGATCGTCTTCGCATGCGGGGCGATCAGCTCGGCGAGGCCACCTGTGGCGATGACGGGCGCCGCCTCGTCGCCGAGCTCGGCTCGGATTCGCTCGACGATGCCGTCCACCTGGCCGGCGAAGCCGTAGACGAGGCCCGAGCGCAAAGCCGACTCGGTCGTCTTGCCGATCGCCGTCTCGGGCGCCACGAAGTCGACCTTGACCAAGCGGGCCGCGCGCTCGAACAAGGCATCCATCGAGACCTCGATCCCGGGTGCGAGGACTCCGCCGACGTACTCGCCTGCGGGCGAGACGACGTCGAAGTTCGTCGAGGTTCCGAAGTCGACGACGATCGAGGGCGCGCCGTAGCGCTCCCTCGCCGCGACCGCGTTCGCGATCCGGTCGGGACCGACCTCTCGCGGATCGTCGTAGCGAATCGGGATTCCGGTCTTCGTCCCGGGGCCCAGAACGAGCAGCCGGACTCCCGCAGACGCGGCCAGTTCCTCGTAGGAGCGGATCAGCGCCGGGACGGTCGAGGCGAGACAGATTCCCTCGAGCGATGTGAGGTCGAGCAGACCGCCGAGGAAAAGCCCCAGCTCGTCACCCGTCCGCTGCGGTTCCGTGGCGAGCCGCCAGCGTCGAGTCAACTCGCCGCCCTCGAACAGTCCGAGCGCTGTTTGCGTGTTTCCGACGTCGACTGCGAGCAGGCCGGTCATAGAAAAAGCGAGGCTATCCCACTAGAGTCGCAGGGCAGATGGCTCTCCTGCGCGTGCGTCGACCCCGCCGGCGGACGCGTCCGCTCCAGGAAGCGGAGGCGTACGCACGCTGCCACGGCGACAGAGGCAACGACGTCAAGCTCGTCCGCCTGCCTCCGCGGCGACCACGCTACCTGTCGATCTTGCGCACCGGTGAGGAGCTGCGCCAGCGCTTCGAGGAGCGCCTGAACCAACGAGAGCGCGAGGCTTCTTAGAAGACGCCCGCCCTCTAGGTCGGCGTCGCGAGCGAGCGCCTTAGGTCGACTCGTCGTCCGAAGGAAGCGGCTCGCCGATTCGCTCGGCGAGGTCCTCGGCGGTCAGGCTAGGCTCGTCGCCCTCGCCGCGGAGCTCCTCGACGGTCACGTCGCTCGAGGTGTAGACCTCCGCCCGCGGGATGATCCGCGTCGGGCGGTTCTTGTCCCAGACCCACACATCCTCCATCCGCAGGTGGAAGAACGGGTAGCTGGGCTGCGGAACGTATTGAAGATCGAGCTTGTTGCAGAGGTACGTGGCGTCCTGCGTCAGCACGCAGTAGCGAAACAGTCCGAAGACCGCCGAGTACTCCTTCTTGAGCGTGAGCTCGAGCTCGGCCTCGAACTCGTCGAGCTCGTCGATGTGCGACATGAGGCCGTCATTCTAGCTCTGCGAGCAATGCCGATACAGGGCCGCGGCCGGGGACGACGAGGCCCGGATCGAGTTCCGCAAGCGGCTCCAGGACGAAGCGCCGCTCGTGCAGCCGGGGATGTGGAACCTCGAGGGCGTCCTCGTCGATCGTCTCGTCGCCGTAGAGGAGCAGGTCGAGATCGATCGTGCGCGGGCCGTAGCGGGGGCCCTCGCCCCGTACGCGGCCAAGATCGCGCTCGATCTCGAGCAGGAGGTCCAGCAGCTCGCTCGGCGACCGGGTCGTCGCCAAGCTCGCTGCAGCGTTGAAAAAGCGCGGCTGATCCGTGTAGCCGACCGGGTCGGTCTCGATCGGAACGGTCGAGCGCAGGAGCGACGTCCGCTCGTCCTCGTCGATCCGGCGGAGGGCCGCCGCGATCGTCCGCTCGCGCTCACCCAGATTCGCGCCGAGTCCGATGTAAGCAATTGTGCTTTCCTTCGGTGGCTTGAACGGTCGACTCTTGACCATCGGGGTCATTCTCGTCGCCCTCGCAATCGCGCCGGTTGCGGGTGCGAGGGGGTTCGCCCATCCTGCAGCGCGGAGCACCACGCCGGCGCCTCGCCCGGGAGCTCCCGTGCTCGTTCAGCTCTCCGACCCTGGCGGGGGCCTTTCCCCGGGTCTTCGGGCTGCAAATGCGCGCCTCGTCTCCCCCGGGCTGAACGTCTGGCGGGTTCCCGGAGCTCACGCGCAGAGCGTCGTTGAGGCGCTACGTAGAGAGAGTCTGCTTGCGCACGTCGAGGCCGACCGCCGGCTGATCCCCTTCACGCACCTCAGTTCGACCGACCCATTGGTTCCGAACGAGTGGTGGATCCATGACGTCGGTGACGACCAGGTCGAGCCGCCGGCTGCCGGCGTGCCGGTCACGGTGATCGACACCGGTCTCGATCTGACACATCCGGAGTTCAACTCGCGGCCGAACACGACTGCGCTGAACACTCAGACGGTCGTCTCGAGCGACGACATCCACGGAACGGCTGTGAGCTCGGTCATCGGCGCGCCGTCGAATGGAGTCGGCCTGGTCGGCGTGTACCCCCAGGCGGCCCTCCAGGAGTGGGACTTCAGCGACGGATCGCTCTCCGAGATTCTTGCCGGCCTCGACGCGGCGACCAAACGCGGGCGGAGCGTGATCAACATCAGCGGCGGTTTCCTCGGGTTCGATTCGCTGCTCGAACAAGGAGTCGACCGGGCTCTGCGCCGGGGCGCGATCGTCGTGGCCGCGGTCGGCAACGACCGGCAGTCGGGCAACCGCAGCTTCGTGCCGGCGAGCCTGCCGCACGTCCTCACGGTGGGAGCGACCGACCAGAGCGACCGCTTCGCGTTCTTCTCCAACCGCTCGAGCGCGCTCGATCTCGCCGCGCCCGGCGTTTCAATCCCGGTGGCGGTGCCGACCTTCTTCAACGCGAGCGGCTTCGCGAGCTTCGACGGCACGAGCTTCTCGGCGCCTCTGGTCGCCGGGGCGGCCGCCTGGGTCTGGACCGTCAGACCCGACCTCGACCCGACCCAACTCGAGGACGTCATGCGCAACTCGGCGCGGGACGTGGGCCGGAAGGGCTGGGACGCCGATACGGGCTTCGGCATCCTTTCGATCCCCGCAGCGCTCGCAGCGAAGATTCCCGCGAAGGACCCACAGGAGCCGAACGACGACATTAACCTCGTGCGTCCGCACGCCGTCACCGCGAGCGGGACGCGCCTCACCACTCCGGCTCGCCTGCAGGCGCGGCTAGACGTGGCCGAGGATCCGGAGGACGTCTACCGCGTCTGGGTCCCGGCCCACAACCGAATCTCCGCCAGCACGCGCAGCGGGGCGAATGTCAACGTCGCGCTCTGGGGCCCCAAGACCCGGACCGTCTACGAGCGGGGCACCGCGCTGAAGCGTGACCTGCTCGCCTACAGCCAGCGTTCGGGCAGCCGTCCGGACACAGTCAGAGGCCGCAACACGACGCGCGCCGGCGCTTTCTACTACGTGGACGCGTTCCTCGGCAAGCAGGTCAGCGCGGCCTCGTACTCGTTCAAGGTCTCCGTCTCTCGACGGTAGCGGCGGTCCACTCGACCGGCGCTTCCAATCGCACGGCGGGCTTGCGCACGCGAACCCGCGCGGCCTCGAGCTCGAAGCGGGCGACCAGCGCGTCGGCCACTGCCGCCGCCATGGCCTCGAGCAGCTGGAACTGCCGGCCCGCCGAGATCTCCTCCACGCAGCGAACCACGTCGCGGTAGTCGACCGTCGCCTCGAGACGATCTGACGTCGCCTCCTCCGGAACCTCGAGCCACAGGTCGTAGAGGAACGGCTGAGGCTCGCGCCTTTCCTCCTCTTCGACCCCGTGCGCTCCCGCGACCTCGAGGCCGTAGAGCTCGACAGTCACGCTCATCGGGTGACGATCGCCCGTGCGGCCGTGAGCGCCTCGACGTGCTCGCGCACATCGTGCACGCGAAAGATCGAGGCGCCGCGCTCGTAGGCGAGGACTGCGGCTCCGACGCTGGCCGCCGTGGTCCCGGTCTTCGCGTCGGGATCGCCCATGATCTTGCCGAGCGAGCTCTTGCGCGAGATCCCGACGAGAATCGGGCGCCCCAGGGCCGTCAGCTCGTCGAGCCGCCGCAGGAGCTCGAAGTTGTGCTCGACGGTCTTGCCGAAGCCGATGCCGGGGTCGAGGCAGATCGACTCCTCACGAATCCCCTGGGAGACCGCAAAGGTGAGCCGGTCGGCGAGGAACCGGACGACCTCCGCGACGACGTCCTCGTATCGCGGGTCGACCTGCATCGTCCTCGGCTCGCCCTGCATGTGCATCAGGCAAAGGTAGGCGTCGTGCTCGGCGACGACGCCTGCGAGCTCCGGGTCGCCGCGCAGGGCGGTGACGTCGTTCACGAGCTCGGCCCCGAGCTCGAGCGCCCTCGCTGCCACCTCTGATTTCGCGGTGTCGATCGAGACGGGAAGGCCCTGGAGCGCCTCCAGCACCGGCACCACGCGGCGTAGCTCCTCTTCGGTCGAGACGCGGTCGGCGCCCGGCCGCGTCGACTCCCCGCCGACGTCGACGATCGCCGCGCCTTCGCTCAAGAGGCGCCTCGCCGACGCCGACGCGTCGTCGGGATCGAAGTTGACGCCGCCGTCCGAGAACGAGTCAGGAGTGACGTTGACGACCCCCATCACCGATGGGCGCGGAAATCGCTGCTCGAGAGGCAGGCTCACGGGTGGCAGCGTAGTCCCCCACGTCCCAAAGCTAGATTGGCCCCATGGGGGCAGTAGAGGTGCGCCGCCGCGCGGCGTGGCGTTTCGTGCGCGCGATCGTCCGCTCACAGGCCGGCGGTGTCGTCGGCGCGGTCCTCTCCGGGCTGCTCTGGCAGACCGGAGCGATCGCGGCGCCGCTGATCGTCAGCTACACGATCGACCACGGAATCGTGCCGCGCGACCGCCACACGCTCGTGGTCTGGCTGCTGGCGCTGCTCGGAGTCGGGCTGCTCGAGGTCGTCGCGGGCGGCATGCGCCACATCTACGCGATCCGCAACCGCTCCGCAACCGACGCGCGGGTTCGCGACGCGATCTTCGCGCACGCGCTCCGTCTCGACGCCTCCTACCACGATCGCGTCGGCCCGGGCGAGCTGATGAGCCGCGCCTCCTCGGATTCGGAGCACGTCGCCCGGATGATGGACGCGATCGGCCACACGATCGGCTACGCGCTCACCGTCGTCGCCGTCTCGATCGTGATGCTCGTCGTCGACGCGAAGCTGGCCCTGCTCGTACTGCTGCCACTCCCGTTCGTCAGCGTCGTCGCCTGGCTGTACTCGCGGCGCTACGACGAGCGCACGCGGCGGCTGCAAGAAGCTTGGGCTGGCGCTGCGACGCTGGTCGAAGAGTCGGTCAGCGGCATCCGCGTCGTCAAGGGCCTCGGCGCCGGGGGCGCGCTCTCCGGTCGCTTTCGGAGTCGCAGCGACGAGATTGTGGGGCGGGCGCTCGATGTCGCGCGCCTGGACGCCGTCTTCAATCCGGCGCTCGAGGTGCTGCCGCTGATCGGGATCGCCGCAGTCCTCTGGGTCGGCGGCAGGCAGGTGATGTCAGGCGGGCTCAGCCTCGGCCTGTTCGTGGCGTTCAATGCCTACGTCGTCATGCTCGTCTGGCCGCTCCGCGTGCTCGGCCAGCGGGTGTCGACCCTGCAGAAGGCGCTCGCCGCCAGCGCGCGGATCACGGAAGTGCTCGAAACCGAGCCCCGGCTGCGCGAACCGCGGCATCCGCAGGAGCTCGACCAGCCTGTCCGCGGCGAGGTGCAGCTGGAGAACGTGCGGTTCGGCCACGAGGGCGACCGCCCGATCCTCGATGGGCTCGATCTCGAGCTGCGCGCGGGCGAGTCGGTCGCGCTCGTCGGCGCGACTGGCTCCGGGAAGAGCACGGTCGCCGGCCTCCTCGCGCGGCTCTACGATCCGGACGGCGGCCGCGTCCTCCTCGACGGCCATGACGTCCGTGAGCTGCGGCTCGCCGACGTGCGGCAGGCGGTCGCGCTCGTCTTCGAGGAGACCTTCCTCTTCACGGAGAGCGTGCGCGAGAACATCCGCTTCGGCCGTCCGGACGCCGACGATGAAGCGGTTGCTCGCGCCGCCGCGCTGGCCGGTGCGGCGGAGTTCATCGCGGGACTCCCGGACGGGTACGAGACGGTGCTCGGCGAGCGGGGCTTCTCGCTGTCCGGCGGACAGCGCCAGCGGATCGCGATCGCGCGCGCGATCCTCGCGGATCCGGCGGTGCTCGTCCTCGACGATGCGACCTCCGCCGTCGACGCGACGAAGGAGCACGAGCTCGAGAACGGTCGGATCGTCGAGGAAGGCACGCATGCGAAGCTCGTTGCCAGGTCGGCGCGCTACCGCGAGCTGCTCGCGCTCGAGAGCGAGGCGGCGTGAAGGCGTCGACTCGGCGACGCCGCCTGGAGGCCCGGCGGGCTTTGCCCGTCGGGCCGTTTCGACCCGGTTTGGGAAACGCGGGCGGCTTGAAACGCGTGGAGGCGACGTGAACGAACGCGCGTCGTTGCGGGAGGTTTGGGCAGTTGCGCGCCCCTTGATCCGACCGGTGCGGGCCCGTTACCTCGGCGCGGCCGCGGCCGTGATCGCCTCGACGTTGATCACGCTGTCCGGCCCCGCGCTCGTCCGCTACGCCATCGACTCCGGGATCTCGAAGCACGCGCGCGGCCCGCTCGATGCTGCGGCGATCGCCTTCCTCTTTCTCGCCGCGGCGAAGCCCTTCGTCGTCCGCGCTCAGACGCTGCTCGCGGCGAGTGCCGGCGAACGCTTTCTCGGCTCCCTGCGGACGGCAGCGTTCGACAAGCTCCAGGCACTCCCGCTCGGCTTCTTCGAGCGCGAGCGAGCCGGCGTGCTGCTCTCGCGGCTGACCTCGGACGTCCAGTCGTTGACCGAGTTCATCCGCGAAGCGCTGATCGAGGTCGTCGGCAGCGGCCTGCAGATCGCGCTGACCATGGTGGCACTGGTGATCCTCTCGCCGACCCTGGCAGCTGTCTCGCTGGTGGCGCTGCCGATCCTGATCGCGTCGAGCTGGACGTTCCACCACAGCGCGGGCCGCGTCTACCACGCAATCCGCGACCGAGTTGCGGAGACATTGACGGTCTTGCAGGAAGGGCTGGCCGGCGTGCGCGTCGTGCAGGCGTTCCGGCGTGAGCGGCGCACGCTCGAGGCCTACAACCCGCACAGCCAGGCGCAGGTCCACGCGTGGCGCCGCGCCTCGTTCGTGAACATCCGCCTCTTCACGATGATCCCGCTCGCGCAGACGGCGGCGCTGCTCGCGGTCCTGCTCGTCGCCGCGTCGATGTATCGCCACGGGTCGATCTCGAAAGGGACGATCGCCGCCTACGTCCTCTACCTGGTGCAGCTGTTCGACCCGGTCGCCCGCTTCAGCGAATGGCTCGGCGAGTTCCGCCAGGGCCTCGCCGCGCTCGGGAAGATCGTCGGCCTGCTGCAGACGCCGAACGCGATCGTCGAGCGCGGCGGAGCGGTCGCCCTCCCGCGCAGCGGAACACTCGCGCTGCACGACGTCACGTTCGGCTACGACGAAGAACGGCCGGTCGTTCACGGCGTGACGGTCGAGCTCGAGGCCGGCGAGCACGTCGCGCTCGTCGGCGCGACCGGAGCGGGCAAGTCGACCCTGGCGAAGCTGCTGACGCGCCAGTACGACCCGCAGCGCGGCGCGATTACGTTCGCCGGCGTCGACCTGCGCGACGCGACGCTCGATTCCCTTCACCGGCGGATCGTGATGCTGCCCCAGGAGGGCCACCTGTTCAGCGGCACGATCGCCGACAACGTGCGCCTGGCCGACCCGGACGCCTCCGACGAGCAGGTCGTGCGCGCGCTGAACCGAATCGGCGCGCTGGAGCGCTTCGAATCGCTGCCCGAGGGGCTGGAAACCGACGTCCAGACGCGCGGCCTGCGGCTCTCAGCGGGCGAGCGCCAGCTCGTCGGGATCGCCCGCGTCGCGCTGGCGGACCCGGCTGTGATCGTGCTGGACGAAGCGACGTCGAGCCTCGACCCGGCGACCGAGGCCGCGGTCGAGCGCGCGCTCGCAGCGGTCGCCGCGGGCCGAACGGTCGTCACGATCGCGCACCGCCTCTCGACGGCCGAGCGCGCCGACCGCGTCGTCGTGATGGAGCACGGGCGCGCCGTCGAGGTGGCATCCCACGAAGAGCTCGTCGAACAGGGCGAGCGCTACGCGAAGCTGTGGGCGTCTTGGCAGGCCGGCCTGGCCGCCGACCCGGTCTCGTAACCTTTTTGACTCCCCGAGTAACTAGTAATGCGCGTCAACGCAGACGATTCAGCGCTCGCCGCGGCCGTCCGCGCCCGAGCTCGTGAAGTCCATTTGGGGAGCGAAAGTGACAGAGTCATTCCGGCGCAGGGGCGGGCTTTGCCCGTCCCTGCTCACCAGCGCCGAGGGTCGATCCTCCGAACAAAGTCGTCATGGCTCGCGCAAAGCGCGAGCCGGACTTTGTTCGGCTAACCCTTCGCGCCTTCCGGCGGCGGTGGCTGCATGGTCGCGCCGGGGAGCGGGAACGGGCGCGGCTTCGGCTTCGGCAGACGCTTCGGCTCGTCGGCCGGGGCCTCGGCCTCCGGCTGCTCGTCCTCGGCGAAGATCTCCTCTTCGGGCGCGCCGGCGAGCAGGCGCTCGAACTGGTCCTTGTCGATCGTTTCGCGCTCGATCAGGATCGCCGAGATCTTGTGCAGCTCAGCCATGTGCTCCTTGAGCACGGTGATGGCGAGCTCATGCGCCTCCTCGATCACGCGCTTGATCTCGTCGTCGATCTCGCGGGCGATCTCCTCGGAGTAGTCCGGCTCGTTGCCCATCTCACGGCCGAGGAACGGCATGTCGTGGTTTCGGCCGAGCACGCGGGGACCGAGCTTGTCGCTCATGCCGTAGCGCATGATCATCTGCTTCGAGATCGACGTGACCTTCTCGAGGTCGTTCGCGGCCCCGGTCGTCACCTCGTGGAAGACGAGCTCCTCCGCAGCGCGGCCGCCGAGGGTCATTGCCAGCTGCTCCATCAGCGCGGTCTTCGTCGTCAGGTAGCGGTCTTCGCGCGGCAGCGAGATCGTGTACCCGAGCGCCTGACCGCGGCTGATCACGGAAATCTTGTGCACCTCGTCGGTGTGCTCGAGGTAGTGCCCGACGAGCGCGTGGCCAAGCTCGTGGTAGGCGGTGATCTTCCGCTCCTCCTCGGAGAGCAGGCGGGTCTTCTTCTCGGGCCCGGCGATCACGCGCATGATCCCTTCCTCGAGCTCCTCCTGCTGGATCACCTTCTTGCCGCGGCGAGCGGCGAGCAAGGCGGCCTCGTTGACGAGGTTCGCAAGGTCGGCGCCGGTGAAACCCGGCGTGCCGGCGGCGAGCGTGTCGAGATCGATCTCAGGCGCGATCGGCTTGCCCTTGGCGTGCACCTCGAGGATCTTGCGGCGGCCTATGCGGTCAGGCCTGTCGACGACGATCTGGCGGTCGAAGCGGCCGGGGCGCAGCAGCGCGGGGTCGAGGATGTCCGGCCGGTTGGTCGCCGCGATCAAGATGATGTTGTCCTTCAGCTCGAACCCGTCCATCTCGACGAGGAGCTGGTTCAGGGTCTGCTCGCGCTCGTCGTGCCCTCCGCCGAGGCCGGCGCCGCGGTGGCGGCCGACAGCATCGATCTCGTCCATGAAGACGATGCACGGGGCGGCCTGCTTGGCCTGCTCGAAGAGGTCGCGGACGCGCGAGGCGCCGACACCGACGAACATCTCGACGAAGTCCGAGCCGGAGATCGAGAAGAACGGTACGCCCGCCTCGCCGGCAACGGCACGAGCGAGCAGCGTCTTACCGGTGCCGGGCGGTCCGTAGAGCAGCACGCCCTTCGGGATCCGCGCGCCGAGCGCCTGGAACTTCTTCGGGTTCTCGAGGAACTCCTTGATCTCGTGCAGCTCCTCGACGGCCTCGTCCACGCCGGCGACATCCTTGAAGCCGATCTTCGGCGAGTCCGGCGCCATCCGCTTGGCGCGGCTCTTGCCGAAGCTCATCACCTTCGAGCCGCCGCCCTGGACCTGGTTCATGAGGAAGATCCAGAAGGCAAACAGCAGCACGAACGGCAGTAGCGAGGTAAAGAAGCCGATCCAGGACCAGTTGCCCGTGCCCTTCGAGTCGTACTGGACGGAAGCTTTGAGGAGCGACGTCTCGATCCCCGGCACCGACTGGTCGGCCGGGTAGTGGACCGAGTACTTCTTACCGTCGGTCAGCTTGCCGCTGATCTGCCGCTTGCTGGGGTTGAACTCGGCGCTGGCGATCTTGCCGGCGGGAATGTCGTCGCGGAACTCCGAATAGGTGACCTTCTGCGTGTTCTTCCCGTGCGGGATCAGCGTCTGGCTCGCCAGGTAGACGAGCAGCACGATTACGAACAGGGGGAAGAGTGCGCTGCGGAAGAACCGGTTCACGAAACCTCTATCGGCAGGGTACCAGGGTGCATGAGGGCCACCAATCGCCCCATTCGGGCTATCCGCAGATCTAAATGCCTTCGGGCAGGGCGTCGTCGCTGAGCACAGCGACGTAGGGGAGGTTGCGATACCGCTCCCCGAAATCCAGGCCGTAGCCGATCACGAAGCGATTCGGAATCTCGAAGCCGACATAGCGGACGGGAACCTCGATCTCCCGGCGGTCGGGTTTTGTCAAGAGCGCGCAGACCTCCAGGGTTGCGGGCTCGCGGGACTCGAGGTTCCGCATCAGGTACGAGAGCGTCAGGCCGGAGTCGATGATGTCCTCGACCACGAGCACGTCGCGCCCCTCGATGTTGATGTCGAGATCCTTCAGGATCCGGACGACTCCAGAGGAGTCGGTCGATGCGCCGTAGCTCGAGATCGCCATGAAGTCGACCTCGCAGGGGATCGTCAGCTTGCGCATCAGGTCGGCCATGAAGAAGACGGCCCCCTTGAGGACGCCGATCAGCAGCAGGTCGCGGCCCGCGTAATCAGCGGAGATCTCCGCGCCGAGCTCGGCGATCCGGGCGCTCAGCGCCTCTTTGTCGATCAGGACCTCGCCGACGGCGCTTTCGAGCTCAGTCTGAGACACGCTCGGCCTTCACCTCGGGATGCTCGACGACTCCTGGGACGGCAACGACCTCGTCGCCGCGCACCACGAGGGGCCATGCCTCGCGCTCCGAGCGTGGGATCTTGGCGTCGACGAACACGTCTTGGATCTTCTTTTGCCGGCCGGCAAGCCTGTCGCCCGGCCTCCAGCCTCGTACCTTAAGGCCTGCGAGCTCAGACTCGATCGTCCACTCGCCCCAGCGAACCGCTCCCTCGAGCGCCACGGGGCCGCGCTCGAGCCAGGCGCGGTCGTACTCGCGGACGAGCTGGACCCCGTTGCCGAGATCGAGCCGTTTCGAGCCGGCCGTCGATCCGATCAGCTCGGCGAGGGCGGGCTGGAGCGTGGGGCGCTGCTCGAGGGCGCGCAGGAGGTTGTCCTCGGCGGCGGGGTGAATCTCGCGAAGGAGGGGCAGGATGCGTTCGCGGATCAGCCCGCGTGTCGTGTCCTTGTTGGTGCTGTCACTGCGGTAGTCGAGCCCCTGCGCCCGGCAGTAGGCCTCGGTCTCCCCCCGCCAGATCGGCAGCAGCGGACGGACGATCCCGTCCTCGCGCTTCGGCTTGATCCCTGTCGGGCGGCCGCTCGTCACCAGCCGGTAGAGGATCGTCTCGACCTGGTCGGAGGCGGTGTGCCCGGTGGCTCGGAGCCGGTCGGTCGCGAAGCCGTACCGAATCTCCCGCAGTTCGACCTCGGTCGTTCCGCCGCGGCCGTCGACGATCTCGGCCCCCAACAGCTCGCGGCAGAAGCGAGCGTCTTCGTCGGCTTCTTCTCCGCGCAGCCCATGGTTGACGTGGAGGGCGGAAACGCGGTAGCCGAGCTCGCAAAGAACGTGCCAGGCACACGTCGAGTCGGCGCCGCCGGAAACGAGCACGGTCACCTCTCCGCCCGGCGGAATCAGCTCGAGCCGGCGGATGTGGTCTTGTACACGCGAGAGCAGGTCGGCTCGCTCCATGCGGAGATTGTTGCAACGCGGGAGCTAGAGCAGAGGTGCCACGTCGCAGCCGTCCATCGCCTTGCCGTACGCGGTGAACATCGCCACCAGCAGCTTGCGCGTCTGGGCGAGCGACGGGTCGGTCGGGGTGGTGGCGCCGACGATCTTCGCTGCGCGAGCCGACTCGGCCGCGACGTCCGCAGGCGTGGCCTCTCCGTCCAGGTACTGCTGTCCCCAGAGGTCGACAGCGTCCACGTTCGTCTTGGCCCCGTCGAGGAACGCGCGATCGGTCACCGAGCAAGTGTGCGAGACCGGACCGCCCGACTTCGCTCGACTCGACGTTACGTACGTCAGGGCAAGCGCGGAAGCCAGCAGCAAACCAAGCCCGTAGAGGGCGATTCTCCGCATCGCCTCCATCATCGGAGCCAGGCGGGCTCCACGCCTCCCTCTTTCGGTGGTTCACCGCCGGTCAACCACGCGGAGCGGCATCCAACCCGGCCGGCGCGCCGACTCCCTCGGCGGCGGCCCAGGCGGCAGAAGTCGGTGCCCTGCGTATGAAGCGAGCTCCATCGCCACCCAGCGGCCGACCCAGAGGCCGAGCGCAACGTAGGCCAGCCGCCGCACGCGCCTCAGAAGATCAGGCTCCGATACGAGATCGTGTGCCGCATCCCAACCGCCTCGTAAACCCGGATCGCCACTGCGTTGTCGCGGCGGACGAACAGGCAGACGGTGGGCACGCGGGCGAGCAGAAGGCGGCAGAGGTCGCGCAAGCCGCGCTGCGCGTAACCGTGCCCTCGCACCTCCGGGTCGACCCAGACCTGTTGCAGCTGGACCGCCCGCGGCGTCCACGCGGAGGCTTCGGCCTTGAACAGGATCGTTCCGCCCTCGGCCCAGAGCCAGGAGCGCCCCTCGTCGATCTGCGCCCGCGTCCGCCAGCGGAACCCTTCGGGATCCCGCTCGAGCGGATCGATCCCGATCTCCTCCCGGTGAGCCGCCGCACACGCGGGCAGCAGCAGCTCGAAGTCGTCCGGCGTGGCTGCGCGCAACCCGGTCTCCCCCGGCTCGGGAGCGTCGTCGAGCACGTAGACCGGCTGACCGGGGCGGTCCTCGCGCGGTCGCGGCAATCGCGACGAGGCGGCGTCCCAGAGCTCGGTCACCGCGCCTTGCTCGCCGATGATCATTCGCGCGCGCCAACCGTCTGCGAGCTCAGAGAAGGCGCCGCAGCCCTCTCCCGACGGCACGAGGTTCGCCCCTGCATGGCAAAGCGCGGTGAGACCGCCGTTCCGCGCCAGGGCGGTGAAGCGACCGAGCCCGCGGCGGGCGATGTCCTCGAGGAAGACACGCTCGACCGGATCCTCGGCGCAGAACGCCAGGATCTCGTCGAGCTCAGGCTCCTTCAGCGCGGGCACGCCGCAATCGTGCACGACACGATCGCCAGGCGCCTGAGGCGTCGCTCGCGAACGGGTGCTTGGCAGGTCTGCGCAGCGCAGCCCAGCCGGCTCCGCTTAAGGTTGCGTCGTGCCGATTCACGTCCGCGCCGAGCCCGGCGACTACGCGGAGGCCTGCCTGCTGCCGGGGGATCCGCTGCGCGCCCAGTACATCGCCGAGACGTATCTCGACAATCCCGTACAGCGAAACAGCGAGCGCGGCATGCTCGGCTACACGGGTGAGTTCGAGGGCCGGCCGCTGTCGGTGCAGGCGACCGGCATGGGCTGCCCGTCGGCCGCGATCGTGGTCGAGGAGCTGGTGCAGCTCGGCGTGAAGCGGCTGCTCCGCGTCGGCACGTGCGGCGGCCTGCAGCCGGACCTGCAACTGGGAGACCTGATTGTCGCGGTCTCGGCGGTGGCCGCCGACGCCACCGCAAAGCATCTCGTCGGAGGGGAGCCACATACGCCGACGTCGGACTGGGAGCTCGTCCACGGGGCCGTCCACTACGCGAAGGAGCTCGACCAGCCTCTCCGCGTCGGGCCAATCGTCTCGAGCGACCTCTTCTACAACCCCGACGGCGGGCAGTACGAACGCTGGTCCTCTCGGGGCATCCTGGCCGTCGAGATGGAAGCGGCGGTGCTGTTCACGCTCGGCGCCCTCCGCGGCGTCCAGGCCGGCTGCCTCTTGACGGTCAGCGACGTGGTCGTCGAGCAGGAGTTCAAGCGGATCTCGGACGAGGAGCTGCGCGCGGCCGTCGACCGGATGACACGGATCGCCCTAGCGACCGCAACGGCCGAGCCCAAGCATTAGCGCGCCGCGGACCGTTTTTCTCGTCAACCCGGCCTCGGAGAACGGCGCCACCGGCCGGCGGTGGCCCGAGATCGCCAACCGAGCCGCAGCCGCCGGGCTGAGCGGCGACGCGCTGCTGTCAGAGAGGCCCGGGCACCTGGCCGAGCTCGCGCGGCGGGCTGCCGAGGACGGCGCCGAGCTGCTCGTGGCCGTCGGCGGCGACGGGACGGTCCACGAGATCGTGAACGGGATCGCAGGCCGGACCGGCATCGACCTTGCGATCGTCCCACGGGGTACGGGGCGGGACTTCGCGCGCACCTACGGGATCCCGCGCAAGCTCGACGACGCCCTGCGGACGGCCCTGGACGGCCCGATCCGGGAGATCGATCTAGGCCTGGCGCGATTTCGTTCCTGGCAGGGCGAAGCGGCCGAGGCGTACTTCGCGAACATCGCCAGCGCCGGCATGAGCGGCGCGATCGCAAAGCGTGCGAACGAGACCAGCAAGGCGCTCGGAGGCAAGGCGTCCTACTTCTGGTCGACGTTCGCAGTCTTCGCGCGCTGGCGGACCTCAGAGATCAGCGTCCGCGTCGGAGCCGAGACGCGGCGCGCTCGGATGCACGATGTCGTGGTCGCGAACGGCCGCTACTTCGGTGGTGGAATGATGATCTGCCCGGGCGCAGAGCCTGACGACGGCGTCTTCGACGTACTGCTGATCGGAAACCTGACAAAGCGAGACCTGCTCCTGACGCTGCCGAAGACCTATCGCGGCAGACATCTGCCGCACCCGAAGGCCGAGCTGCTCCACGGCACCACCGTCGAGGTCGAGACGGCCGAGCCGCTACCGGTGGAGCTCGACGGCGAGCAGCCGGGGACGACACCGGTGCAGTTCGAGCTCGTGCCGCGCGCTCTACGGCTGCGCGTGCCCCGCTTGTGATCTAGATCACTAGAACCGTGGGCTCGAGTCGCCGTTCCCGCCCTAGTCACCGCGTTCCGGCGCGGCCTCGGTCGAGGACTTCGGCTTCGCCGCGGACGACCGCGAGGAGGTTGACTTCCGCGCCGTGCCGCGGCGGGTGGAGCCCTTTTTACCCGACAGCTGATCGACCCGCCGCTCGAGCGCGTCGACGCGTCGCGTCAGCTCGTCCAGCCCGCGCATTCGCTTCTGGAGCTCGTCGACCCGCTCCCGCAACGTGTTCACGCCGTCGAGCAGGCTCTTTGCGCCCGGGAGCTCGTTGATCCGTCCCACTAACTCCTCGCTGATTCCTTTCAAACCGCCCTGTCGCCGTGAAGCCATCCGGTTCCTTTCGTCGTTTCGAGCGCGCGTGACGCGGAGGCTAACGGTCCAGGGATCTAAGTGAGCGTCTCCGCTTTGTCACAACTTCTTCACCCTTTCGAGCGTCCTACGTTCCGAGGACGAAGCTACCTTGAGTGAGATGCGTAAGACAATCCCGTTCCGGGCTCGGGCACCACACCGGCATACCAAGGTGACGAGCTACACGCTGCGCCAGCGGGAGGGCATTCCCTACCAGGTCGAGCGCGTGCACTGCAGCCAGTGCAGCCGACTCCTCGGGGAACGCCCACTGCGACGCGCGGTCGCCTAGTAGGCCCCCAACTCCGCGGCAACCCCGCGGAGGATCTCTCCGGCGTTCCCTTCCACCTTCAGCTCGGCTCGCCCGTCGTAGGGCGTCCGACCCTTGTTGACGATCGCAACGCGGCCGCCGGCCGAGAGTGTCTCTTCGGGGAGCGCGGCGACAGGATGCACTTCGAGTGAGGACCCGACCACGAGCAGCAGCCGCGCCCGCCGTGCGAGCTCGAAGGCCCGCTCGATCGCAGCGGCCGGTAGCAGCTCGCCGAAGAAGACGACGTCGGGCTTGAGGATCGCGCCGCAGTTGTCGCAAGGCGGAGCATCCGCGCGCTCGAGCTTGGCCACGACCGCAGCCCGCGGATACAAGGAGCCGCAAGCCGGACACGTCGCCGTGCGGATCGACCCATGAACCTCGACGAGGTTGCGGCTGCCGGCACGCTCGTGCAGGAGGTCGATGTTCTGGGTGACGACAGCCTCGACGAAGCCGGCCTCCTCGAGCGCGGCGAGCGCGCGATGGGCGGCATTGGGCTCAGCCTCGGCCAGCATCGCGATCCGCGGTTTGTAGAACCGCCAGACCTTGGTGGGATCGGCCCGGAAGGCAGGAAGCGAGGCGTATTCGGCCGGGTCGAACTCCGCCCAGATCCCGGTCGGCGAGCGGAAGTCCGGGATCCCGCTCTCGGTCGAGACGCCTGCTCCGGTCAGCACGACGCACGGCTGATTCGCCCTGATCAGGCGGGCGAGGGCGGGCGCGTCCACGGCGCCGATGGTAGAGAGTTCAACCGTGGACTTCGGCTTCTCGACCGAGGTGAAGGTTCGCTTCGCCGAGACGGACGCGCAGGGCATCGCGCATCACGCCGTCTACCTCGTCTGGTTCGAGGTCGCGCGGATCGAGTACCTCGCCCGCTTTCGCGGCGGCTACCCGGCGCTGCAGGCCGAGGGCATCGAAGCGCTGACGCTCGACGCAAACGTCAGCTTTCGAGCGCCTGCCCGCTTCGACGACCGGCTGGTGATCTCCGCACGCTGCAGCGACGTTCGCGGGGCGCGCTTCCGCTTCGACTATCGCGTCGAGCGGGACGGCGAGTTGATCGCAGAGGGATGGACGGGCCACGCCTGCGCTGATGCCAGCACGCTGAAGCCGACCCGGGTACCGGTTTGGCTTGTCGAAGCGATTTCGGAGGTCGAAGGGTGACCCGTCGTCGACGAGATCGCGAAGGCCGAAGCTACGGCCCGGTCGTCGTCGTGGTCGTTGTCGTGGTAGTGGTCGTCGTCGTCGGCGGCGGCTTTTTTTTCTTCCGTGCGGGCAGGGGCTTCGGCTTCGTCCCGACGAACACGAGCTTGGGCTGGCTCCGGTACGACGAGTACCAGGTGTCGTCGTAGACCAGCTTCCCGCGCCTGTAGACCAGCCGCCGGACGCTGGTCGAGCGCGACGGCTCGCCGCCTTCGACGACGACCGTGCGGCCCTCGGTGAGGCTCGGGTCCGGCTCATGCTTCACCGGCGCGGGCCCTGTGTCGACGAGCGGCCTCGCGTGGGTGACGACGCGGCGATGCTGTGGCGTTCCGTAGAGCCCCACCGTCAGCGAGTAGGAGCCGACGAAGGTCCGGAGGAGGAGCCAGTGCGACGTGTCGTTGACGAAGCGGAGGTCGACGTCCGGGTAGTTCACGGTCGCATCGCGGCCGAGCGGGTAGTGGCTGATGTAGAGGGCGTGGTTCGTGCGTGAGGTGATCTTCAGCCCCGCCTCGTAGGCGGAGTTGAAGACGGTGGTCGAGACCTGGCAGACGCCGCCCCCGAGGCCCGTCCCCAATTCGCCGTTGATGATCACGGGCGCCTCGCGGAAACCCTTTGCCGCGGTGCGCGCACCCGTCGCTTGGTTGAACGAGAAGGTCGCCCCGGGAGCGATCAGGTGCCCATCGAGCAGCCGCGACACGAGCTGGACGTTGTGGATGCGATTCGCATCGCCGCCGTAAATCGTCTCGTAGCTTCCGACGAGGCCGCGAATACCCATCGCTCGGGCCTCGCGGGTCGTCCGCCCCGGCTTCGCCGTCGAGACGACGATGCGCGCCGTGCGTTGGTTTTGCGAGAGCGCCGCGGCAAGCAGGTTCGCGGACGTGGCCGCGACATCGAGCCTCCGTCCAACGCGCGACGGGATGATTCCGACGTCGCCGCCCGGCGAGGCCGCGAAACCGGCGTTTCGGGCCGGCCGGTCGAGCGCTCTGCCGAGCCGCGCGAAGTAGCGGTCGGCTCCTGGACCGCCGATTCCCAGCGTCGTCGTCCCGCGGTCGGGCAGGGCGAGCATCGCCCGCAGCCGGTGGGGCGCGATCGTCCAGTGGACGCCCCGCCAGCGCATCTGCACAGGCCCCGAGAGGGCGGTGCGCACACCTGTGGCGGCAGCGGCGAGCTGTGCGGCCGAGACGGCGGTCGGCTCCCTCCTGACAGGCAGGACGACGGGTTGCCGCGAGAACCCGGCCAGCGCGGCCACGACGATGCTCGCGGCCGCGGGTCGGTCCAGCTTCCGGCCGGCGGTTCCGCTGATCACCACGGGCACTAGACCGCGAAGGCGGAGCTGAGGATCGCGGTGTGGCCGGTAGACCGCCCGTCCAAAGCGGCTGAGCTCGTACCCGAGCGCAGCCTCGTACACCTGCGTCGGCGGCGCGAACTGGGCGCCGAAGACTCTGACACCGATGCGTCGAAAGCCTCGCAGCGGCCCAAATCCGTCCCCGTGGCGCCGCGCCAGCTCGACGGCGGCATGCCAGTCCGCGTGGACGCCCAGTTGCTGCGGGGCCAGCCGCCAGCGCCGGTCGCCTGCAACGAAGGTCACCGGAACCCGCTCGAGGCTGCGCGCCCGCCGCTCGAGGAGCCGCTGCGCCGCATCGGGTTTCATGCCGCCGACGTTGACGCCGTCGATCTGCACGCCGGCGGCGATCCGCTCCGGCGAGCCCGCGAAGACGAGCCCGAGCGCGGAGCCGATCACGGCCAGGACCAGGAATCCGAGCGCGCCGCGCTGGACGCGCACGCGCGTCGAGGTCTTCCGCTTGCGCCGGGCTCGGGCGCGTGCGGAAGCGGCGCGTGAGTCCGCAACCACGAAGGCGCGAAGTCTAGCGGCGCCGGAGGCCGTTTTTAAGGGTGCCAGATCTGCCTTGGCAGAAGGCGTCGCTAGCGACGCCGACCAGAAGAGGTCGCGCCGACATGGCGGCGCGACCGCTCAACCCGGGCCCGCGATGAGCAAGGGCTTCTTCGCTAGCCATCCCGAGGCAGAAGGCGTCGCTTGCGACGCCGACCAGAACCCGGGCCCGCGATGAGCAAGGGCTTCTTCGCTAGCTATCCCGAGGCAAAAAAATCTCGCGGGCGATCACTAGCCGTTGGATCTGCGAGGTGCCCTCGTAGATCTGGAAGAGCTTCGCGTCGCGCATCAGCTTCTCGACCGGGTACTCCTTCATGTAGCCGTAACCCCCGAAGATCTGCACGGCGTCGGTCGTCACCTTCATCGCCGTGTCCGCCGTGAAGCGCTTCGCATACGACGACTGCAGCGTTGCGCGCTCACCCTGGTCGATCAGCCACGCGGCCTGCCAGGTCAGCAGCCTGGCAGCCTCGATCTCCGCGGCCATGTCGGCCACGAGGAAGTTGACACCCTGGTTGATCGCGATCGGCTGCCCGAACTGGACGCGGCTCTTGGAGTACTCGACCGCGTGCTCGAAGGCCGCGCGCGCAACGCCAACGGCGCCCGCCGCGGTACCCGGCCGCGTCAAGTCGAGCGTCCGCATCGCGATCTTGAACCCCTCGCCCTCCTCGCCGAGCCGGTTCGCAGCCGGCACCCGCACCTCATGGAAGGCGAGCGCCGATGTGTCGGTTGCCCGTTGCCCGAGCTTGTCGAGGTGCTCCTCGACGACGACGCCTTCGGATTCGGCCGGAACGACGAAGGCCGACAGACCGCGGTGACCGGCTTCCCGGTCGGTCGAGGCGAAGACCACGAACCAGGCGGCCTGTCCCGCGTTCGTGATGAACATCTTCGACCCGTTGAGGACGTAGTCGCCGTCGCGCAGCTCGGCCGTCGTCTGGATCGCCGAGACGTCCGACCCGGCACCCGGCTCGGTGAGCGCGAACGAGCAGAGCAGCGGCTCCTCCAGCAGCGGCGTCAACCAGACGCGCTTCTGCTCGTCGCTGCCCGCTAGGAGCACGGGCAGCGAGCCGAGGATGTTCGCGACGATCGAGGTCGCGATCCCGGAGCAGCCCCAGGCGAGCTCCTCGCCGATCAGGATCTGCTCGAAGGCCGACAGGCCCGGGCCGCCGTACTCCTCCGGGATGTGCGGGTTCATCAGCCCGACCTCGTGCGCCTTTGCGATCACGTCGGCGGGATGCTGCGAGCGCTCGTCGTAGTCCGCGGCGACCGGCCGGATCTCCTTGGCCGCGAACTCGCGTGCAAGCTCGCGCAGCGCGCGTTGCTCGTCGCTCAGAGCGAAGGAAACGCCGCTCGTGGTCTCGGTTGCGCTCACGATTGACTCGCGAGTCAATATAGACGCCGTCGCAGCCCAAGAACCTCTCAGAAAGAGTCAGCGGCATCGGTGCTGCCGGCCGGGATTAGCCGGACGCCCCGGCAAAGCCGGGACGTCCTCCGGGTCGGCGTCGCAAGCGAGCGCCTTGGATCAACGAAAACCGGCGTCGTTCGAGGCCGCCGGCAGCGGACTCGGAGGCAGCCCTGGGCGCGGCTCGCGCTCGTTGTAGCCGCCGGGAGCCACGTCGTTCGGCCCGTCCGGGTTGAAGAGCGACGCCAGGTGCTGGATCTGTCCGCGCCCAGGCCCGAGCTCGAACATGCCGCCGCCGTAGAGATCGATCGCATGGGCCGCGCAGTAGTCGTAGAAGTCGAGTAGCTCGCGGACAAAGCCGAAGCGAGAGGGCTTCACGTTCAGCGTTCGTGGTGGAAACGCGAGACCCTCGACGTCGGCGACGGAGTGAATCGGCGCATCCCAGGTGATCCGGTCGCGGTGGGGCCGCAAGACCTCCTCGGTCTCGCCCGTCAACGCCGGGTCTTCGAGCCAGGCCTCGGGAAAGCCCTCGGCGACGCGGCGATAGAGCGGAACGTCGGGCGGCGCGGCGTCCGGATCCGAGTAGAAGGCCTTGTAGTCGACGATGTCGACGGTTCCAGTCGCGGCCAGCTCTTGAACGAGCTCGTCCGTCCACCCGCTTCCGGGGTCGAGCTTGAAGCGCAGCTCGGGGTAGAGCTCCAGCCGGCGCCGCAGCGGCTCGGCCGAGGGTGGATCACCGAGACCGGGCGAGACGACGAAGGTCACCGGCCGTGGCGTCCGGCCCAGCGCCTCGGGGAGCGAGCGCCCCGCTTGCCGCAGAGCGAGGTCGAGCGCGGCACTCTCGTAGGCCCAGCGCTTGTGCGGCTCCTCGATCTCGAGCGCCGAGGAGAAGGACTCGAGGATCCAGGCTCCGCTCAACGGGCGGCTGGGACCAGCCGCCAGCTCGCGATCGTGCGCCTCCGCGTACCACGTGACGTCCTCGCCGAGACCTTCCTCCCCACCCCCTACCAGGCGGACGAGCGTCGTCACCCGGATGAAATCGCGCGTCACCGGTGCTTCGAGCCGTTCGAGCCGGTAGTCCTCGACCTCGAGTGGCAGCTCGGCGATCCGCGCGTATGTACCGGTGAGCCGACTCACGCCTTCGACCCTACAAAAGCGAAGAGCCCCGGTGCCCCGGGGCTCTTCCGTAAAGCGGTCAGCGCTCGCGGCGCCTCGGTTCACTTCTTGCCGTGGCCTTTGTTGTTGGCTTGGTGCTTGGCCTTGGCGGCGTTCTGATGGTGCTTGCCCTTGCCCTGGTGCTTGCCCTTGCCCTGATGCTTGTTCTTCTTCGCACTCGCCGTGGTCGCAGGCGGGCACGGGTGGGTGTCGTCGACGACGAAATCACCGTGGCGAAGATGTGCTTTCACGGCATGGCGAGAGATCCGGATCTTCACCCAAGGATGCTTCTTGGAATGAGTCCGGTGGCAAACGGTCACCTTTTTGCCGGGGTACTGGCTCGCGGCTGCGGGACCGAGATCGAGCGCGCGCATGCCTGCAACCGCTGCCGAGGCAAGAGCGGCACCGGTCAAGAGCGTCGCCACGCCGGCAACGACCAGACGTAAGCGGCGATGAGTCCAGATCGATTTCATTTCTTGACCCTCCTGGAGATCGAATGCGGGGCACCGCAGTTCGACGTGTCCATCGACCATTCTTGCAAAGTTCTCAACCCCCTCCTAAGTGGATTGGCTCCAACGGGTTCAGGCGGTGGGCTTGCTCGACAGCCCGCCTTTGCGCTCCTCCTCGGGTGACCAGGGCCAAGTCGACCCATGAATCCCAGTCGGACGAGTCCTTCCGAAGCGCACTCTGAAAGTCACGTCTGGCTCCGTCTAGGTCTCCCTGTGAGAGCAGGGCCTCTCCGTGGAGGCGCCAGGGCTCGGGCGACCACGGAACGAGGCGCTTGGCCCAGCGCGCATCGCGCGCCGCCCGGGCCGGCTGGTCCGCATCGAGCGATGCGCTCGCGGCGGCGAGCGTCTGATTGCCCGCGAGAGCCCCAAGCGTGAGCAGGGAAAGCAGGACTGCGGCGCCGATTCCGGCCACCCGCGCCTTGTGGTGGAGGGGAGGCCTCGGTTCGCGCCCGGCGAGGATCAGCAGCGCAACCGCACATCCGAGCCCCGCGAGCGTCACCGCCGGCAGCTCCAAGTCCCAGTCCTGAGCGGCGTGGACCAGATACGCGATGTAGCCTCCGAACGCCGGTGCCGCGAGCGGCTGCTTACGAGAAATCAGGCCGGCTGCAACCGGGAGCGCGAGCAGCGCCGCGAGCAACCCGAGCCCTACCGGCCCAAGCTCGGCCAGGGTCTCGAGATAGAGGCTGTGGGCGTCGAGAACCGGTAGGTCAGCCGGCCGCGAACGCAGCCACTCGCGCTGGAAGCTTCCTGCACCAGAGCCGAGCCATGGATGCTGCTGGTAATCCCGCCAGGCGACGTGCCAGTACTGAGCGCGGCTGCTCCCCGAGAGGCTGAAGAGGCGCCGGCTCCGGTCCGCCTTGACGGAGGGCGCCGCGTGGGAGAACTCCCGAATGGCGCCGCCCGGGCCGCCGACACGAACGAGCGCGATCCCGCCCGCGCAAATCACCACAATCGCGATCCCGAGCATGATTCGCCGCGACATTCGCGGCACGGTGAGTCCTAGGGCAGCGATCCCACCGGCGGCCAGCGCCAGCCAGGCGCCGCGGCTGTACGTGAAGTAGAGCGTCGGCGCGAGCACGAAGACGGGGGCCGCGGCGAAGGGTCGCCGCAGCCGCACGGCGAGACCCAGCGCAAGCACGATGCCGATTGCCGCCAACAGCCCGAGCGCGTTCGAGTATCCGAGCGGGGCGGCCAGCCGCCTGGTCGCATCGGCGGAGACAGAAGCGACGTCATACGACCCTGGGCCACCGAACGCCCGTAGGGAGAGGGCCCAGACCCCGACCAGGGAGATGGCCGCGAGCAGACCGAAGAGGAAGCGTGTCACCTGGCTCCGGTCGAGCAGGAGGAAGGCCGCGACAGCGGAGAGGTAAAGAAGGAGGCGCTCGGCATCGAGCACAGAGGCGCTGACATCGTTCGACCAGGCGGCCGATAGCCAAGTCCACGCGGCAAAAGCACCAAGCAGGCCGAGAAAAGCGCGCGCCAAGCCGTTCGGAGCTCTGGCGTGGCCTACTACGAGGGCGGTTCCGACGATGACGAGCGGCAAGAGGGTGCTCCAACCCCACGAAGTCGCGTCGAAGCCTCCGTTGTCGAGCGCCATGCCGCCGACGAGCGCCAGCGGCAGGATGACCGGGCCGAGCGCGCGAGCGCGTCCATAGACTTGCCCCGTGGACTTCGAGCTGACCGACGAGCAACGACTCATCCAGGACACGGTAAGAACGTTCGTCAACGAGCGCGTCCTTCCCCACGCAATCGAGAACGACATTGCGCACCGTCTGGACATGTCGGCGATCGAGGGGATGGCCGAGCTCGGCCTGCTCGGCATCGTGATCCCGGAGGAGTACGGTGGCGCCGGCCTGGACTTCGTCGCCGAAGCGCTCTCCTGCGAGGAGATCGAACGCGGCGAGGCTGCCTTTCGAACGCTGATCTCCGTCCATGTCGGCCTCAACTCACTCGCGCTGCTGCGCTACGGAACCCAGGAACAGAAGCAGCGCTGGCTCGTGCCGCAGGCGCGGGGCGAGAAGATCGCCTGCTTCGGCCTGACCGAACCGGCGGCGGGCTCCGATGTCGCGGCGATGAAGACGACCGCGCGACGCAACGGCGACGTCTACGTCCTCAACGGCTCGAAGAACTGGATCTCGTACGCCTCTGTCGCCGACCATGCCCTGGTTTTCGCGAAGACCGATCCCGCCGCCAAGCACAAGGGCATCTCGGCGTTCGTGCTCGAGCAGGGCATGCCGGGCTTCACCGCCGCCGACACGGAGCACAAGCTCGGGGTGTGGGCCGGCTCGACGGGCGAGCTCTTCTTCGAGAATGTCGAGGTGCCGGCAGAGAACCTGATCGGCGAGGAGGGCCAGGGCTTCGAGATCGCGATGTACGGGCTCGATCAGGGCCGGTTCACGGTCGCGGCAGGGGCCTGTGGTGTCATCCGGGCCTGTCTGGAGCGGTCGGTCGAATATGCGCGCGAACGAGAGACCTTCGGGCAGCCGATCGGCAAGTATCAATTCGTCCAGGACATGATCGCCGAGATGGTGGTCGGATACGAGACCTCGAAGCTGCTCGTGATGCAGGCGGCCTGGATGAAGAACGAGGGCAAGCGAAACACGCGCGAGACGTCGCTCGCGAAGTGGCACGCGACCGAATCGGCGTTCCGCGCCGCCCATCTCGCCATCCAGGTGCACGGCGCCTACGGCTACTCAGCCGAGTACGGGATCGAGCGCTACTTCCGCAACGCCCGCGCGCCGATCATCTACGAGGGCACGACCCAGATTCACAAGCTGCTGCAGGCCGAGCACGCGCTCGGCTACCGGCGACTGAACGGCAGCGACGGCGAGGTCTCACCGCTTTGCTCGTGGGCGCCCGCGCTGGCGCCGGTTCAGCGTGAGCGCCCGGTCGCCACCGGCGCCTGATCAGACGGGCGCGCCCACCGGGGGTCCGGCGACGTCGGCCTCTGACTCGGCTTGCATCAGCCTGACCAGCAAGGGGATCGCTCCCAGGATCGGCAGCGCGCAAACCGGCCAGAGGATCTGGTAGCCGTTCGTTGCGTCGAGGTAAGGGCGGGCGAGGTCGATCGCGAGGCCCGCGACCGGGGCGCCGATCAGCAGCCCGATCCCCTTCGTCGTCGTCGCGAGTCCCGAGACTGCGCCGCGGTGCTCCGCCGGAACGATCTTGTAGAGCAGGCCCCACGCGAGCGTCATCACGGTGCCGCCCGCAACGGCCACAGGGATGATCAGACCGAAGTACCAGACGTGCCACTGCTCGGCGAGCCCGCCGACGAGGAAACCCGTCCCGTAGACGAACGAGGCGAAGAAGATCACGCGGGCGATCCCGAAGCGATCCCCGAGCCGGCCCGCGAAGACAGCCGCGATCACGTAGCCGAACGCGACGGCGCCCAGGATCTCCCCCGAGACCGTCTTCGACTCGTGCAGCCCGTCGATCACGTAGAGGATCACGAAGCTGCGCGCCGCAGCGAACGTGCCCTCCCACGCGGAGTTCGCGATCAGGAACCGCCTCACGTCCCCTTCCTGCCAGAAGATGTTCCAGCTCCGCCTGATGTAGGCCAGGAACCCTTCGAAGACCCGGCCGTGCCCGCCGTCCTCTCGCACCAGCAGGATCGTCACCCCGCAGGCCGCGGTGGTGACGAAGGCGGCGGTCAGGAACGGTGCCGGCGACCAGACCTTGAGCAGGAAGTTGCCGCCGACAAGGGCGATCCCGAGCGCGATCCCGCGCAGCACGTGCTGGACGCCCTGCGCGCGCCCGTAGGCCGAGGGCGGAAGCACGTCCGGGTACAGCCCCCGGTACGGCGGCTCGTACAGGTAGTAGGCGAAGTAGAACGCGAGCACGAGCAGCGTCGTCGTCCAGAGGTTGGGCATGAAGGGGATCAGCAGCAGGCAGAACGCCATCGGGCCGAGCGCGACGAGCATGAAGGGCCGGCGGCGGCCGAGCGGCGTGTGGAAGGAGTCACTCCACGGGCCGACGATCGGCGAAAGCGTCAGCGCGAAGAACCCCTCGGCCCCGATCACGAGGCCGATCATCGAGCCGGAATTCGTGAACGCATTCAGCAACGGCGGCAGCGCCACCGAGATCGTTGTGATGGAGAAGGCGAGCCCGAAGGCGCCGAGGCCCAGCGTCCAGAGCAGCCGCCGCTGAACCGGCTGCAGCGTTGCCAGCTCGTGCGAAGCCGTCTGCGTCGACATCAGGCGGGAGCCGCCGCCCGGTCCTGAGCCAGGCCACCCGCGACGATCTCGACGACCGCGTACTCCGCGCGGGTCACGTCGTCTTCGCGGTCGGGTAGCTGCCCGAAGGCCCAGCCGGTAAGGATCTCCTCGAGCGCGCCGTACCAGATCGTCGCCGTCAGGCGAGCGTCGAGATCGCTGCGGAACTCACCCGTCTGCTGGCCCTGCTCGACGATTCGCTGCAGCGCCTGGTAGGCAAGGTCGATCTCCTCCGTCTCATCCTGCACCTGCGAGCTGCGCGTCACCTCTCGGACGAGCACGCGCACGAGCTCGGGGTCGCGCTTCCAGGTGCGGAGGACGATCTCGGTCACCTTCCGCACCTGCTCCCGCGCCGGCTCATCGAGCTGCTCGACCGAGCGGATCGTCGCCAGCATCGCGCCCCAGGTCTCCTTGAAGATCGCCTCGAGCAGGGTCTCCTTCGAGCGGTAGTAGTGGTAGACGAGCCCATATGCGACACCCGCCTCCTTGGCGATATCGCTGACGCGGCAGGCGTGATAGCCCTTGCGCGCGAACGCCCTCACGGCCGCCTGCAGGATCTGTCGCCGCCGCTCCTCCTGGACCTTCGAGCCCTCCGTCACCGCCGTTGAGTGTAGGAGAGCGGCCGGTTACCGGCCAAATTCGTCACTTCTCGTCGGGAGCCGAGCCTCCTCCGAGCGCGTCTCCGAGCCGGCCGAGCGCGTGCGCGAACTCGCTCGGGATGATCCAGACCTTGTTCGCCTGCCCGTTCGCGATCTCCGGCAGCGCCTGAACGTACTGATACGCGAGGAGCTCCGAGTCCGGCTTGCCGTCGTGGATCGCCCTGAAGACGGTGTCGATTGCCTTGGCCTCGCCTTCGGCTTCGAGAATCTGGGCCTGCCGTCGACCTTCGGCGCGGAGGATCGCGCTCTGCTTCTCGCCTTCCGCCTCGAGGATCTGGGACTGCTTGACGCCCTCGGCGTTGAGGATCGCCGCGCGCTTGTCTCGATCAGCCCGCATCTGCTTCTCCATCGACTCCTGCACCGACGACGGTGGGTCGATCGCCTTCAGCTCGACGCGGTTGACGCGGATCCCCCACTTGCCGGTCGCCTCGTCGAGAACGCCGCGAAGCTGCGCGTTGATCTGGTCACGCGACGTCAGCGTCTGCTCGAGATCGAGGCCGCCGATCACGTTGCGGAGCGTCGTCACCGTCAGCTGCTCGATCGCCTGGATGTAGTTGGCGACCTCGTACGTCGCCGCCTTCGGGTCGGTGACCTGGAAATAGATGACCGTGTCGATGCTGACGACGAGGTTGTCCTCGGTGATCACCGGCTGCGGCTGGAAGGAGACGACCTGCTCGCGCAGGTCGATGATCTCCCGGATCCGGTCGACGAAAGGAACGACGATCGCCAGACCCGCATTCAGGGTGCGCGAGTAGCGGCCGAGCCGCTCGACGACGCCGGCGCGCGCCTGCGGGACGATCCTGATCGTCCGCGCCAAGGTGATCAAAACGAAGGCCGCGACAACCAACACGACGATCAGAGCCACCATCGAAAACCCCCTATTCGAATACGAGCGCGGTCGCGCCCTCGATCTTCGCAACTTCGACACGTGCGCCGGGGTCGAGCGTCTGCCCCTCGAAGTACGCGCGGGCCGACCATTCCTCGCCGCCGATCCGTACTCGCCCGCCGTTTGCGTCCACGCGCTGGAGCACGACCGCCTTGGTGCCGACGAGGGCGGCGGTCCCGGTCCGTGTCAGCGCCGGCATGTGGATGTGGCGCCTGGCGATCGGCCGCAGGAATGCGAGCGAGGCGACCGAGACCGCGATGAAGACGATCAGCTGCAAAAGGATGCCGCCGCCGATGCCGGCGGTCACCGCTGCGCCGACGGCCGCAAGTGCCACCGGCCCGAGGAAGAAGAGACCGGGCGTCAGGAGCTCGCCGATGGCGAGGAGAACCGCCGCGATCAGCCAGAGGGCGAGACCAGTCACGGCGCAGAGTGTGTCACGTTGACTTCAGTGCAAGCCGAGTGCGGCCGGCAAGGCGCGGAGATCGGTCAGCTTCTCGGCGACGTCCGGGTAACGGTTCTCGCGGTCGAGCAGGAGGCCGCGCATGCCGACCGCGTTGGCGCCTTCGACGTCGTCCTCGATCGAGTCGCCGACCATCACTGCGGCGGCCGGCTCGACCTCGAGGCGCTCGAGCGTAGCCTGGAAGATGGTCGGGTGCGGCTTCGTCTTGCCGTGGGTGCCTGAGCTGACGGCGGCATCGACGTCGAGACCGTGGTGCATGACGAACTCGTCGAGATTGCGTCCGGTGTTCGAGACCAAACCGAGCTTGAGCCGATGCGCGCGGAGCTCCTCGAGCGCCGGCAGGACGTCTTCGAAGAGCTGGAAGTTGTGCGCGTGCTCCCAGGCCCGGGTCATCTCGACCGCGCACTCGTAGGCGCGGTCGGAATCGCCGCCCATGCCGCGGATGATCTGCTCCGTGAAGAGGACCCAGACCTGCTCGTCGTGGTCGAGCTCCGGGTGCCGTTCGAGGGTCGAGACGGCGTGCGCACGCGCCTCGCCATAGCGTTCGGGCTCGAGCTCGAGGCCGAAACGCTGCCCGAGCCGCTGGTAGCCCTCCGGCCCGAGATCGGGCCCCGGCTTGGCGATCGTGAAGTCGACGTCGAAGAGAACGGCGCGGAGAGGCATCACTCTGCTTGTAGCAGGGAAGCTAGGTTTGGGGCGTGGAAGGGATTTCGCAGGACCTAAGGCGCCGCCTGGGGTGCCGACATGGAGGCCGTACGGGCTTTGCCCGTGCGGCCGTGTAAAACCCGGGTCTTGGCGAGCGACGGGTCAACTAATGCTGCATTGGAGGTAAGCCGCGCGCGGGCGTTCCAGGCGCTGCGACATCGCGATTTTCGGCTGTTGTTCACGGGCCAGGCAGTCTCGCTGGTCGGCGACGCGGCCTTCCTGACCGCGCTCGGCTGGAAGGCGTTCACGATCGCCGGCGCGGGCAAGATCGGGCTCGTTCTCTCGGTCCAGGGAGCCGGCCTGCTGACGACGCTCCTGATCGGCGGCGCGCTCGCCGATCGTTACGAACGCCGCCGGATGATGATCCTCTCGGACGTCTGGCGTTTCGTCGCCGTCGGGACGCTCGCCGGCTTGGACGCGACCGGCCATCTCGGCCTGCCCTCACTAGTGATCCTCGCGGGAATCGCCGGGCTCGGCGATGGCCTGTTCTATCCCGCCGTAGGAGGGATCATCCCGCTCGTCGTCGACCGCGCGCATCTTCCCTCGGCGAACTCACTGATGGGAGTCGCGCGCTGGGGCGGCTTCGTGGTCGGACCCGCGTTGGCGGGTTTCCTCTACCACGGGGCCGGCTCGGCCTGGGTATTCGCAATCGACGCGCTCTCGTTCCTCGTCTCCGGGGCGCTGATGCTGCTCGCGCGGCCGCGAGCGGTCGACGTGGAGCCGAGCGTGGGCACTCTGACCGAGATTCGCGAGGGCGCGACCTACGTCGCCCGGATCCCGTGGCTCTGGGTAACGATCACCCTCTTCGCAGTCATCCTGATGCTCCAGCTCGCGCCACAGCAGGTGCTGCTGCCCAAGCTCGTCAAGGACCACTTCGACCGCGGCGTCGGGGCGTACGCGGCGCTCTCAGCGATGGTCGGTGTCGGCACCGTCTGCGGGACGCTCCTCTTCGGACACCTGCAGCCGCGACGCCGACGCGGCGTCATCTCGTACTGGCTCTGGCTGATCAACAGCCTCGCGATCGCGGGCCTGGCGCTGGCGCCTTGGTATCTGCTGGCCGGCGGGCTCGCGCTGGTGCGCGGCGTCTGCATCGGCTTCGGGGTGGCCGTGTGGGAGACGATGCTCCAGGAGCTCGTACCGGCGCGGCTGCTCGGCCGGGTGATCAGCCTCGATTTCTTCGGCAGCTTCGGGCTGATGCCGATCGGACTGGCGATCTGGGGCTCGATCGCAGGAATCGCCCCGCCGGGGCCGATGATCGCCGTTGGAGCGCTCGTCTCGGCGGCCATGATCACGGTCGTGCTGACGCGTCCCTGGCTCCGAGCGGTCGAATGAGGCGGCCCGTCTACTGGAAACCGCGGTACGCGACGCGAGGCCAGCGTCATCGCGCCTGGGTCAGACAACAGGCCCGCCGCGAAGCCGCGCTGCGCAAGGAATCGCAACCTTCTTTGTTTTCGCGTCTTGCCGCCCGGCTACGACGGAACTCTTAAGCCACATCTTTGGGCGGCACCCGGATGCCGCCGAAGCCGGGCTTGCCCCGGCGAGAGGCGCAGCCCCGTCCCGCGTTGTAGCGACAAGAAGGAGGGGGCTCACGGGGGAAACCCGGTTTCCCCCGTGCTAATCGGGGTGCCCAGATTTGAACTGGGGACCTCTCCGACCCGAACGGAGCGCGCTACCAGGCTGCGCCACACCCCGGGACAGCCAAGATTACCCAACGGTTCCGCCGGTCGTGCTCGTTGGATCCGCCTTTTCGCGCGGGTTCAAACGGCCGCGGCGGCAAAGCCGCCACGGCCTCTAGGTCGGCGTCGCAAGCGACGCCTCAGCGAGGAAGTTTTCGATCGCCTCCGCGCAAACGCCGGGCCGTTCGCCGATCAGCAGATGCCCGCAGTCGGCGATCACGCGCAGCGGGGCGTCGAGGCGGCGCGCGAACTCGAAGCCGTCGACGAGCGGCAGCTGGTTGTCGCGCGCGCCCCAGAGGATGAGCGTCGGGCAGCGAAGCTCGCCGAGTTCCGAACGGACGTCGTCGGTCACGACCGCTCGGGCTGCGCTGACCGAGTCGCTCGTCAGCCGCGTGCCTTCGAGGAAGCCGTCCACGGCTTCGGGCGACATGATCATGGGGTCGGCCGCGCCCCAGTGGCCGAAGACCGCGTAGCGCAGGAAGGGGCTGCCGGCAACCGAGTCCGCCCAGGGCGCGACGAGGCGGCGTGGGCCGATGATCCCGAGAATCCGCAGCCCATACCGGGCGCGGCGCGAGGTCGACGAGATCCCGGCGGCGGCCGCGAGCACCAGCGCGCTCACGTCGCCCGGGCGCCTCAGCGCCAGGCGCAGAGCAACGACGGCACCGAGCGAGTGCCCGACGAACGCTGCGGGCAGCGCCTGCTCCCGCTCCGCGACGAGTGCGATCCGGTCGGCAAAGACCCCGAGGTTCGGCACCGCGGGCAGCGGCGTCGAGAGCCCGTGCCCGGGAAGCTCCGGGACGAGCACGCGCCTGCTCTCGGCGAGTAACGGCGCCATGTCGACCCAGTTCGCGGCGCAGCCGCCGAGGCCGTGGACGAGCACCACGGGGTCGCCGTCGGCCTGGCCGCCGACGAAATAACGCAGGCGGCAGGCCTTCGTCTCGGCGAAGCGTTCCTCGAAGCCGGGAATCGCCTTTGCGTCCGTCACGCTGGCAAACTATTCTTCGACGTGATGGATTACTTGGGAGGGCGGGAACTTTGATTCCTGCCGACAACAAGATGGGAGCCGCTCGATGAGCTCGTTTGGCCGATGTGCCGACGAGCTTTTTTTGTGCTCCCAAGCGAAGCGCCGGGACAAACCAGCGCCGCGGAAAATGCGGAGCATTTTTCGCGGATACAAGGAGGCCAGCAGATGCCGAACCACCTGACGCCTGAGGAGCTGTCGAAGGAGCTTGGGATCGATCGCCAAGAGGTGATCAAGGTCTGCGTGCAGGAGTCCATCCCGATCTACCAGGGCAAGATCGACAAGACCCTGTTCCAGGCTCAGCTCCAGGCGCTAGGCGCGATGCCGCAACACCATTAGGTCTTGCTCGCGCGCTACTTGCGCGCGGCGACTTTGCGACGCGAGCCGCCCGACGAGGCGGCTTTCGTCTTCTTGTCGGCTGCCTTGGCCGGTTTCTTGCCTTGGGCCTCGGCCACGCTCGCCTTGAGCGCCTCCATCAGGTCGATCACCGGCGCCTTCTCCTCGACCGGCTCCGGCGCCTTGATCTCCTCGCCGGCGAGCTTGGCCTCGAGTAGGGCCTTCAGATCGCGCCGGTAGTCGCTCACGAGCTCTTGCGGATCGAAGTCGGCCGCCAGGCTTCCGATCACCTGGCGCGCCAGCTCCAGCTCGGCGTCCTTGACGTCGATCTCCTCGACCGCCTCTTCGATCTCCGCCTGCGAGCGAACGTCCTCGGCGAGGAAGAGCGTCTCGAGCGCGAGCGCGTTCCCTTTCGGCCGGATCAGGCAGAAGTGCTCGGCACCCTGCCGGACGAACTTGCCGACGGCGGCCGTGTTCGTCTCCTTCATCGCCTCCAGCAGCAGCACGTAGGGCCGCCGCTGCGCGACCGCGTCGGCCGGCGCGAGGAAGTAGGTGCGGTCGAAGTAGATCGGGTCGACCTGCTCGAGTTCGACGAAACGCGTGATCGCGATCGTTCGCGAGTCATCTGCGGTCTCGAGCGCCTCGAGGTCGGAATCCTCGACGAAGACGAACTGCCCTTTCGCCACCTCCCAGCCCTTGACGATCTCGTCGTTCGAGACCTCACGGTCGTGCTGAGGGCACCACCGCTTGTTCTTGATCGGCGTCCCGCACTCCCGGTGGAGCATCCGGAACGACACGTCCGATTGCCGGGCAGCCGGCTTGGTAGCCAGGGCCATCCCGACGGGGATGTTGACCAGGCCGAAGCTGATGGATCCGTTCCAGATCGTTCTCATAGGGCCGACCGTCCAATTGTAGATGGATGCAGGAAGTTCGCCGAACGCAGCTCGATCCCTGCCGTAAAGTCAGATCAATGGCACCAGCCGATAACAGAACGATCGTCAAGCTCTGGCGCGACGCCGTTTCGGCGAACCGGACGGGCACCGCCTACCTGGCAGAGACCGAGCCGGGCCACTGGCGGGAGGTCTCCTGGAACGAAGCCGCCCGCACGGTCGACGAGCTCGCACACGGGCTGCTGTCGCGCGGCATCGGCAAAGGGGACGCCTTTGGAATCGTCAGCCGGACGCGGCTCGAGTGGACGCTGTTCGACTTCGCGCTCGCCCTAGTCGGCGGGATCACGGCCCCCGTCTACCCCGACAGCTCCCCCAGCGAGGCCGCCCACGTTCTTCGGCACTCCGAGGCAGTCGGCGCGCTCGTCGAGGACGATGGCCAAGTCGCCAAGATCGAGCCGCTCGGATTGCCGCACCTCATGACGCTGCAGGATTTGGACGACCTGAGGGCAGACGGAGTCGCTTTCGCGCAAGCGCACCCAGGCGCGCTCGACCAAGCCGCTGCCGCCATCGGCGAGGACGATCTCTACACGTACATCTACACCTCCGGCACGACCGGCCCTCCGAAGGGCTGCATGATCCGCCACCGCAACTACTACTCGATGACCTCGTCGATCGAAGGGATAGAGGACCTGTGGGTCGGCGAGGACGTGATGCTGCTCTATCTGCCGCTCGCGCACAACTTCGGGCGTCTGATGACGCTCTGGGGCGCTTACTCCGGTTTCACGATCGCGTTCTGCTCCGACCCGTATGCCGTCGCCGACGCCCTGCCGCAGGTCCGCCCCACGCTGCTGCCCAGCGTGCCCCGCATGTACGAGAAGGCCCATACGACGATCACGTCCAAGCTGGAGGCGGCTTCGGGACCCCAGCGTTGGCTCGGCGACTGGGCGCTTGGCGTCGGGCGCCGCGTCAGCGCCCTGCGCCAGCAGGGGGAGCCCCTGCCGCGAGCGCTGGCGCTCCAACATCGGATCGCCGACCGGGTCGTCTACTCGAAGGTCAAGCAGCGCTTCGGCGGCCGCCTGCGGATCGGGATCTCGGGTGGGGCGCCTCTCGCCAAGGAGATCGGGGAGCTCTTCCACGCACTCGACATGCTGATCCTCGAGGGCTGGGGTCTCACCGAATGCACGACCGCAGCTACCGTCAACCGACCGCGGCGCTTCCGCTTCGGCACGGTCGGTCCGGCGATGCCGGGCGCCGAAGTGAAGACGGACAGCGACGGGGAGCTACTGATCCGCAGCGAGACGATCTTCGCCGGGTATCTCAAGGACGAGGAGGCGACGAGGGCCGTGCTGACCGACGAGGGCTGGCTCCGCTCCGGCGACATCGGCGAGATCGATCCGGACGGCTTCGTGACGATCACCGACCGCAAGAAGGACATCATCGTCACCGCGGGCGGCAAGAACGTCGCTCCCCAGAACATCGAGAACTTGCTCAAGGCCTCGCGATACGTCTCGCAGGCGCTCGTCGTCGGGGACCGCCGGCCTTACGTCACCGCCCTGATCACGCTGGATGAGGCCGAGGTCGCGAAGGCGAACGGAGACGTGCAGGCGCTCGTCGAGCAGGCGGTTGAGGACGTCAACCGGGAACTCTCACGCTACGAGCAGATCAAGCGCTTCAGGATCGTCTCGCGGGAGTTCAGCTCGGAGCAGGGGGAGGTGACGCCGACGCTGAAGCTCAAGCGCCGCGTGATCGAGGAACGCTTCGCAGACGAGATCGAGCGGCTTTACGCTGGCTAGATCCGGGCCGGCTGGAGGCCGTGCCGGCTTTGCCGGTGCGGCGGTCTAAACGAACAGTTGCAAAGCGATCTGCGGCCGCTAGATGCGGCGAGCGCCAACATACGTCGAGGCATACCAGCCGCTGATGCTGGAGATCTTGACCACGTCGCCGGTATGCGGTGCGTGGATGAAAGAGCCGCCGCCGACGTAGATGCCGACATGCCCGAGGCCATCGAAGAAGACGAGGTCGCCGGGCTGGAGTTGGTCACGCGAGACCGGGCTGCCCATGCCGTACTGCGCGTACGAGCTGTGAGGAAGCGAGACGCCCACCTGCGCGAACACGTACATCACCAGCCCCGAGCAGTCGAAGCCCGACGGCGACGCTCCGCCCCAGCGGTATGGCACGCCGAGGTACTGCTCCGCGATCGAAACGACGCTCGAGTGCGTCGGCGGGGGAGCCGGGCCAACCGAAACGCTGCCGCTAGAGGACGCCACCGGCGCAACAGTGCTCGAGAGCGCCTGGGCCGGCGCCTGCTGCTGCTGGGCGACAATCCGCGCCTGGAGCTCGCGGCGAAGCTGGGCCTGGCGTGCGGCCTCCTGCGCTTGTAGGTTCGCGATCTGGCCGCGGATCGACGAGAGCATCGCGCGCCGCGCCGACAGCTGACCCTGGATCGAAGCCCGCTCTGAAGCGCGTTCGCGTACGAGCGCCGCGGCTTGGGCGGTCGCGTGCTTGAGCCGGACCTGACGCGCCTTCACCTCTTTGTCGAAATGCGCCACCTGGGCGAGAACCTGCGTGTCCTGCGCAGAGATGCGGTTGGCAGTGTTGAAGCGGCTGACGAGGTCGTCGAGGCTGGACGCGCCGAGCAGCACCTCGAGGGAGTCGCTCTGCCCGCCGGACGTGTAGAGCGACACGAGCCGGGCCGCGAGGGTCCCCCTTGCGCGACCCAAGCTCTGTTTCGCGACCTTCAGCTGCGCTTGGTTCGCCTTCAGCTCGGCTCGGACCCGGTTCAGCTTCACCGTTGCCAGGTCGTATGCCTGGATCACGCGCTCGAGGTTCGCGTCGAGTTGCTGGACCTGGCCCATCACGCTCTGGGCTTCGGCCTGCTTCGACGCGATCGTGGGATCGCCGACTGCCGGCGTCGCCATCAGAACGGCCGCGAAGCTCAAGGCTATGACTGCCGGCGCCGTACGTCTAATCGAGCGGCGAATCGTTCCGGTCGCTGGGCTCGATCGGCGCCCCAAGTGGGGCCGGTTCGTCACAAGCTCGGCACCCTAGCAACCCGTCCGGACGCCCGCAACCAGGTTTCCAAGCCTTAAACCTCGCATTGCGAGGCGCCAACGCAGTGGCACAAACGCTTTGCTAGGTTCCCGCCTCGTGCTGGCGGACCCGATCACCCGGCGGGCGCGCCCACTCGCCTTTGTCCTGTGCTCACTCGCCGCGCTGGGCATCGCGCTGCCGGCAAGCAGCGCCGGTTCCGGTTCGCCGCTCAGGCAGCAGGCCCAGGGGCTGACGCAGCAGAACAGCGCAATCGCGTCGCGATCGAGAGCGGCGGTCCTGACGCTCTACGCGCTCGACAGCCGGCTCACCCGGACGCAGGCCCAGCTGGCGTCGCTTCGGTCGCAGGCCGCCGCGATCGACCGCCAGGCCGCCGAGACGAGGCGCGAGCTCGCGGTGGCCAAGCAAATCTTTTCCGTCTCCCAGCGCAACCTGGCCGCGCGCCTCCGTTCCGTCTACGAGCAGGGCGACTCCGATCCGCTCGCGATCGTGCTCGGCGCGAAGACGCTCGACGACGCGCTCACCGGCCTCGAGACCGAAAGGGCCGCCGCGGAGACCGACCGGGCGATTGTCGCGCGGGCCCGGATGAGCCGTGACCGGTACATCGGCCTGCAGCAGCGCCTGGCAGCCCGCGCTCAGAAGCTGCGCAGGCTCGAGGCGAGTGTCTCGGCGACGCTCGGCGTCCTCTCATCGGCCAAGGCCGGACGGATCTCGTACCTCCGGCAACTGGCGAGCCAGAAAAAGCTCAACCAGTCGCAGATCGCCTCGCTCGACGCGCAGGCGCAGGCAATCGAGGCGCAGGCCCGGCGTGTCGCAGTCCAGCAGGTGGCGAGCACACAGACCGTCGCACCTGCTCCAGCGCCCACACCAACCGCTCCTCCCGTTACAGGCGCGGCGACGATGACCGTGACCGCGACCGCCTACACGTTGCAAGGCCATACCGCGACGGGCGCACCGGTCGGCTACGGCGTGGTCGCGGTCGACCCAAGCGTGATCCCGCTCGGGACGCGGATTACGATTCCGGGCTACGGCGAGGGCGTCGCCGCGGATACGGGCGGGGCGATCCAGGGCGCAGTGATCGACCTCTGGTTCCCGACGGCCGCCGAGGCGGCGAATTGGGGCCGCCGGACGATCACGATCACGTTGCACTGACTAGACTTCCGGTCGCGGCTACCCCTGGAGGGGAAGGGGGAATGAGGTGACCGAACGGATGGAGACGACGACCACGCCCGAGCAGGCGAGTCCACGCGTGCTTTTGGTCGACGATCACGACCTTTTCCGCACGGGCCTACGCAATCTGCTCGAGGAAGAGGGCGTCGACGTGGTCGGCGAGGCGGCCGCCGGCGACGACGCGCTGCGCTACGTCCGCGAGCTCCAGCCCGATGTAGTGGTCATGGACCTGAACATGCCCGGCATGACCGGTGTCGAGGCGACGAAGAAGATCATCGCGTACGCCCCGCTCACACGCGTCGTGGTGCTGACGATCTCCGACCAGGACGGCGACGTGATGGAGGCGATCTTCGCCGGTGCGTGCGGGTACTTGCTCAAGGACGCCTCTATCGAGGACGTGATGCGAGGAATCCAGGCCGCGGCGGTCGGCGAGTCGCTGATCTCCCCGACGATCGCGGGCAAGGTGCTGGAGCGGATCCGCGCGGCCACCGCGTCGCCCGAAGCAGCGGAGGCGATCAGAGCCGAACTCTCGGACCGCGAGATCGAGGTGCTGAAACTGATCGCCAACGGCAAGGACAACGCGCAGATCGCCGCTGACCTGCACATCAGCCCGAAGACGGTCAAGAATCACATCTCGAACATCCTGATGAAGCTGCAAATCGAGAACCGCATCCAAGCTGCGGTGTATGCGGTGCGGAGCGGAATCGTCTAAGCCGCTGCGGAAACGCGGCGCCGCGCGGTCGCGAGCAGCGTGCGGAGCTGCCTCAGGTCGACCGAAGCACGGCTGAGGCGGAGCGAAAGCTCGGCGAGCTCGTCGGCCTTCAGCTCCCGGTCGCGAGCGCTCATCTCGGCGGCAAGCTTGCCGATCCGGCGCTCGATCCGATGCTGTTCCGCCTCGAGCGAGTGCGCCTGTGCGTAGCCGTCCGTGAGCGTGCGCTCGAAGCGCGCGCGCGTCTGCTCGTCGTTGGCCGGTGGGCTCTTCGCCAGCGCCTCGAGCTCCTGGCACAGCGCGCCGAAATCGATGGCCGCTTCAGGGGTCATCGAAGTGATTATCTCGCCCCTTGGGTGCCGGTTCATGGGCCGCTTGGACTATCTTGGGCCCGCTTGAGGCCCATGGTCCTTGACCCGTCGTCCATCGGTCCGAACAATGGATCGATGCGCCGGGCCCTTGCCGCCTCGCTCGTGTGCGCCGCCGCCGTCGCATTCCCGAATGCGGTGGCGACCGGCTCGGCGAGCACGAAGCCGCTCACACAACGCCTCGCCCAAGCGCTGGCGGTGCCTCATGTGCCCGCGGCCCATTCCGCAGCCGTGGCCCTCGACCTGAACACGGGAGCCGTGGTTTTCGGCCGCAACCCCGGCCTCTCCCTTGTCCCCGCGTCGAACGAGAAGCTCCCGATCACCTTCACCGCCCTGGAAACACTCGGGGCTGACTACCGGATCGCCACCGACGTGCTCGGGCAAGGCGCGCTGGTCGGGACCACCTGGCGGGGGTCGCTCGCCCTGCAAGGACACGGCGACCCAACCCTCAGCTCCGCAGGCCTGAACCGGCTCGCCAGGCAGGTGCGCGCCGCCGGCATCGGCAAGGTCACGGGGTCTGTGCTCGGCGACGAGTCCTACTTCGACTCGCGCCGAACGGCGCCCGGCTGGAAACCCTCCTTCTACATCACCCAGTCGGAGCCACTGTCGGCGCTGACCGTCGACCGAACCTGGTTTCACACCCATCATTCGAGCGCTCCCGCTGCTGCGGCCGCGGCGCTATTCAAAGACGCGCTGCGGAAGCAGGGAGTCTCGGTCACCGGACGCGCGACCCGAGGAGTCGCGAGCCCGGATGCTGAGCAGCTCGCCGAGGTCCTGTCCCCGCCGCTTGCGCAGATCGTGCGCTTCATGGACCGCGAGAGCGACAACTTCACGGCCGAGCTGCTCCTGAAGCAGATCGGCGCCGCGAACGGCGCGACCGGCACCACGGCAGCCGGCGCGGCCCTGGTGAGGACGACGCTGGTGGAGGCGGGGATTCCGCTCGCCGGGGTCAGGATCGTCGACGGCTCGGGGCTGTCGTCGCTCGATCGGCTGACGGCGCGCGCTATCGTGGGGATTCTCCAGGCCGCCTGGCAAGACCCGACGATCAAGGCGTCGTTCGTCTCCGCACTGGCGGTGTCGGGTCGCACCGGCACGCTGAAGGACCGCCTGCGCAGGCCGCCCGCGCTCGGTGCCGTGCTCGCCAAGACCGGCACGACCTCGCTCGCCTCGGCGCTCTCGGGCTTCGTTCGGGGCCGCTACGTCTTTTCGGTGCTGCAGAACGGCCGGCCGGTCTCGTACACCTGGGCGCGGCGCGCGCAGGATAGATTCGCGACCGTCTTAGCTTCGCAGTAGCTTCTTCAGCGCGGCCTCGTCCAGAATCGGGACGCCGTCCTTTTCAGCTTTCGCGAGCTTCGAGCCGGGGCTTTCGCCGGCGATCACACCGGTGGTCTTCTTCGAGACCGAGTCCGCGACCTTGGCTCCCTTCGCCTCCAGCGCCTTGCGGGCCTCGTCGCGGCTGAAGCTCTCGAGCGTCCCGGTGATGACGTAGGTCGAGCCGGTCAGGGGTCCCTCGACCGGCCGCTCTTCGGGACCCGCCTCGAGGCGCAGGCCGACCTTCCTCAACTCGCCGACGAGACGGAGGTTTTCCTCATCCGAGAACCACTCCGCGATCGCCTCGGCGCGTTCCGGCCCGATGCCCTCGACCTCCTGGATGTCCTCAGGAGCGGCCTCGGCGATACGCTCGATCGACCCGAAGTGGCGAGCGAGATTCTGCGCGGTCACCCACCCGACGTCAGGGACGTTGAGCCCGAGGAGCACCCGTGAAAACGGCGTTCGCTTCGAGCGCTCGATCGCCTCGGTTGCGTTCGACGCGCTCTTCTCCTGAAAGCCCTCGAGCTCGAGGAGTTGCTCCTTCGTCAGCCGGTACAAGTCCGGCAGCGAGCGAACCAGCTCAAGCTGCCAGAGGCGCCGCATCAGCTGCTCGCCCACCCCGTCGATGTCGGCCGGGCCCTGCACCCAGTTGATCAGCGTCTCGAGGCCGCGCGAGGGGCAGGAGCGGTTCGGGCAGCGGTGCATCGCCTCGCCCTCGGGCTTTTCTACTTTTGTCCCGCAAAGCGGGCACTTTTCAGGCATCCGGAAGGGCCTCGTACCTTTCGCGTGGGGCCCGGCCGGACCGACCACCTGCGGGATTACGTCGCCCGCTCGCTGGACGATCACCATGTCGCCCTCGCGGATGTCCTTGCGGTTGATGTCCTCTTCGTTGTGGAGCGTCGCCTTCGAGACGGTGACACCCCCGACCTGAACCGGCTCGAGCATCGCCCAGGGATTGAGCGCCCCGGTGCGCCCCACCCGGATCGCGATCTTGAGCAGCTTCGTCTGTGCCGTCATCGGCGCCCATTTGAACGCGCGCGCCCAGCGCGGCCGCGAGTGCAGCGCGCCGAGGATCGCCTGCTGCTCGAGCGAGTCGACCTTGATCACAATTCCGTCGATCTCGTAGTCGAGCTCCGTGCGCCGCCGCTCCCAGTCGCGGCAGCGCTCGGCGACCTCCTCGATCGACTCGAGCCGCTCGGCGAACGGGTTCGTCCGGAAGCCGTGTTCGCGCAGCCATTCGAGCTCCTCCCAGTGGGAGCTCAATTGCAGGCCCTCGTGGGCGCCGAGACCGTAGACCCAGATCGACAGCGGCCGAGAGGCGGTGATCGACGAGTCCTTCTGCCGGAGTGACCCGGCCGCCGCGTTCCGTGGGTTCGGCGCGAGCTTCTGGCCGAGCTCGGCGATGCGCTCGTTCAGCTCGCGGAAGCCGGATAGAGGTAGGTAGACCTCGCCGCGCACCTCGGCAACCGGCGGCGCATCGCCGCCCAGCATGAGCAGCGGGATCGCCTTGATCGTCTTCAGGTTGACGGTCACGTCCTCGCCCTGGATCCCGTCGCCGCGCGTGGCGCCGCGCGTGAGCAGCCCGTTCTCGTAGGTCAGGCTGATCGCGAGCCCGTCGATCTTCGGCTCGATCACGTAGGAGACCGGCTCGTCCGAGTCGAGCCGTCTTCGCACGTCGTCGGCCCACTTGAAGAGGTTTTCGTCGTCGGTCACCTTCTCGAGCGAGCCCATCGGCGTCAGGTGCTGGACCTTCTGGAAGCGGTCGCTCAGCGGGGCGCCGACGCGCTGGGTCGGCGAGTCGGGCGCGATCAGGTCGGGATGCTCGTCCTCGAGCGCCTTCAGCTCGTCGTAGAGCCGGTCGTAGGCCGCGTCGGAGATCTCGGGGTCGTCGAGGACGTGGTAGCGATAGAGGTGGTGATTCAACTCGGCGCGGAGCTCGTCAACCCGCGCCTGGACCTCCTTGACCGCTGATGCTGCCATCCGAGCTGATGCTAGCGAGGGCGCGTAGCGTCCTAATCCGCCCTGTCCGGGGTCTGACCCCGGCCGTGGCCTCTCCGGACGCTCCAGGTGTCGCAACCGGCCAATGTCTGGGGTCAGACCCCGGCCAATGGCCGTTCTGGACGCCGCGCCGCAGCGGCATCAGCTGGTTCCCCGCTTGGCAGCGACCGGTCGGTCCGTCCAGGTCAGACCCGGGCCGTGGCTCTTGCGGACGCCGAGGGTGTCGCAACCGGCCAATGTCTGGGGTCAGATCCCCGACATGTCAGTAACGGACACTGACGAGGTACAGGCCCCACGGAGGCGCCGTCGTCCCTGCCTCCGCGCGGTCGCGCCCTTCGAGCAGGCGTGCCAGCTCCTCGGGAGACCGCTCGAGCATCGTCCCGACCAGCGCGCGGACCATGTGCCGCAGGAAGCTGTCGGCGGTCAACTCGAACTCGAGCGCGTCGCCGCGCCGGTGCCAGACCGCGCTCTCGATAGTGCGCGTGAAGACCCGGTGCTTCGTCTCGGCAGGCGTGAACGCCCGGAAATCGTGCTCGCCGAGCAGGAGAGCCGCCGACTCGGGAAGCCTGTCCTCGTCGAGCGGCCGCGGATACCACCAGCTCCGATGGGCCTCGAACGGCGAGGGCGTCCGGCGCCGGTAGATGCGGTAGCGGTAGCTCCGCGCCTTAGCTGAACGGCGGGCGTGGAACTCGGGAGGGGCCGGTTCGACTCCGCTAACCGCCAGGTCGTCGGGAAGCTCGGCGTTCAGCGCCTCCGCAGCGCGCTCGGGCGGCGGCCCGCCCTCGGCTTCGACGCTCGCAACCTGCGCCAGCGCATGGACGCCGGTATCGGTCCGGCCGGCCACCGCAAGCTCGCTCCAGGTCGAGAAGACGCGGTCGAGAGCTTCTCGGACGACCCCCTCGACCGTCCGCAGGCCCGGCTGCGCCGCCCAGCCCCGAAACCCAGTGCCGTCGTACGCAAGCGTTAGTTTCAGCTGCACGTCAGGGGATCCTGACGTCGCTTGTCAGGCGTGCCTTATGATAGGAGTACTTGCACACCGTCTGGTAAACTCTAATCGTATGAGCGACCGTCAGGTCTTCCTGCTTCAGCGCGTCCAGCCGGCGATGACCGGTTTGATCGACGGCTCGCTCTCCACCCTGGCGCCGATCTTCGCCGTCGCCCTCGCCACGCACAAGCCCCACGTGGCCTTCTTCGCCGGGCTCGCGACCGCGATCGGGGCCGGAATCAGCATGGCCTTCTCGGAGGGGCTGTCGGACACCGGGGAGTTCACCGGCCGCGGGAATCCGATGGTCCGCGGGTCGATCACCGGCGCCGGCACCTTCGTGGGCGGAATCCTTCACACGCTGCCCTTCCTCATCCCCCATTACCGCATCGCACTGGTCTCCGCGATCGTGGTCGTGGCCTTCGAGCTGCTGACGCTCGCCTGGCTGCGCTGGCGCTTCTTCGAGGTCAGCTTTGCGCGCGCGCTCGGGACGGTCACGTTCGCCGGCGTCGTGATCGCGGCCGTCAGCGCCGGACTCGGCAGCGCGGCGTGACCCGTTAAGCGCGCGGCACGTAGTCGACTAGCTCCAGGTACGCCATCTCGGCAGCGTCTCCCTGGCGCGGGCCGAGCTTGACGATCCGGGAGTAGCCGCCGGGCCGGTCCGAGAACCGAGGGCCGACCTCGCTGAAGAGCTTGTGGACGACGTCCTGCGAGCGCAGGAACTTCAGCGCCTGCCGCCGGGCCGGCACATCTCCGCGCCGGCCCAGCGTGATCATCTCCTCGGCGACCGGGCGGACCTCCTTCGCCTTCGCGACGGTCGTCTTGATCCGCCCGTGCTCGATCAGGGACGCGGTCAGGTTGGCGTAGAGCGCCTTGCGGTGGGCGGAATCGCGCCCGAGCTTCCTGCCGGCCCTTTGATGGCGCATCAGTGCGCCTTCCGGTGATGCCGCCGAGTTTCTGGGTTGCGAGCACCAAGCCAGAGGCCGCACTCGCTCGCAACCAAGGCTGGCAGCCTTGGCAAGAGCGAGGGTGGACTCTGGCGCCGCGTGATCGCGGGCCAGAAGCCGGCATGTATTGCCGGGGGGCGCACTGGCCAGCTAGGCGGCGCCTCCGCCGCTGCCGCCGTTCTCGCCGCGCAGGGTCAGGCCGTGCGTGGCGAGCGTTTCCTTGACCTCTTCGATCGACTTCTTGCCGAAGTTCGGGATCGCAGCCAGCTCGTTCTCAGTCTTCACGACGAGGTCGCCGATCGTCTCGATCCCGACGCGCTTGAGGCAGTTGTACGAGCGGACACCGAGCTCGAGCTCCTCGATCGGGAAGTTCTCCATCCCGTGAGCGAGCGCCGGCTCCGCGCCGGCACCGCCGTCGGTGGCAGCTGCGGCCTCGCCGAAGCCCTCGATCCGGTCGAGATCGGTGAAGATCGCGAGCTGGCGGATCAGGATCTCGGCGGCCTGGCCGATCGCGTCTCGCGGGTCGAGCGAGCCGTCGGTGGTGACGTCGAGGATCAGCTTGTCGTAGTCGGTGCGCTGGCCGACGCGGGCGGCCTCGACGTCGTACGAGACGCGCCGGACGGGCGAGAAGATCGAGTCGACCGGGATGACGCCGATCGTGTGCTCAGGCCCGCGGTTCAGCTCGGCCGGAACGTAGCCGCGGCCGCGGCCGATCGTCAGCGTCACCTCGAGCTTGCCCTTGTCGGACAGGTTCGCGATCTCGAGGTCCGGGTTGAGGATCTCCAGCTCCGCCGGAGCCTCGATGTCCTTGGCCGTGACAGCGCCGGCTCCACGCTTCGACAGGCGCACCTCGATCTCCGGCGAGTCGCCGTGCAGTCGCGCAATCAGGTTCTTGAAGTTGAGCAGGATGTCGGTGACGTCCTCGCGAACGCCCGGCAGGGTCGTGAACTCGTGCGCGACGCCCTCGATCTTGACCGAGGTGACCGCGGCGCCCTCGAGCGAGGAGAGCAGCACGCGGCGCAGCGAGTTGCCGAACGTGTAGCCGAAGCCGCGATCGAGCGGCTCGATCTGGAAGACCCCGCGGTTCTCGTCGATCTCTTCGTGGACGATCTTCGGGATCTGGAACTCCATCAAACTTGTTCTCGTAGCCATTTCGCCTTTCTGTTACTTACTTGGAATAGAGCTCGACGATGAGCGATTCCTGGACGGGGGTGTCAATCTCTGCGCGCTCGGGCAGCTTCAGGATCTTGCCCGTGAGGCCGTCGTGGTCGGCCTGGAGCCACGGCGCGACGGAAGCCGTGAGGTCGGTGGCGTCGCGGATCACGGGCTCGGCCGAGCTGCCCGGCGACATCGAGACGATGTCGTCCGGCTTGACCTGATAACTCGGGATGTTGACCCGGCGGCCGTTGACGTGAAAGTGGCCGTGGCGGACGAGCTGCCGCGCCTGCGCGCGAGAGGCCGCGAAGCCGAGCCGGTAGACGACGTTGTCGAGCCGCGTCTCGAGCATCCGCAGCAACTCCTCGCCGGTGACGCCCGAGCCCTTGGCGGCCTTCGTGTAGTAGGTGCGGAACTGCTTCTCGAGCAAGCCGTAGTACCGGCGCGCCTTCTGCTTCTCGCGCAGCTGCAGCAGGTACTCGCTCTGCTTGATGCGGCCGCGGCCATGCTCGCCCGGCGGATACGACCGGCGCTCGATCGCGCACTTCTCGGTCAGGCAGCGCTCGCCCTTGAGAAAGAGCTTCATGCCTTCCCGCCGGCAAATCCGGCACTTGGGGCCGGTGTCGCGGGCCATTAGACGCGCCTCCGTTTCTTTGGGCGCACGCCGTTGTGGGCCTGCGGGGTGACGTCCTTGACTCCGAGGATCTCGAGGCCTGCGGCCTGGAGCGACCGGATCGCGGTCTCGCGGCCCGAGCCCGGCCCCTTGACGAAAACCTCGACCTTCTGGAGGCCATGCTCCATTCCCTTGCGGGCGCACGCGTCGGCGGTCACCTGCGCGGCGAAGGGCGTGGACTTGCGCGAGCCCTTGAAGCCGGCCGAGCCGGCGGACTCCCAAGCGATCACGTTGCCCTCGCCGTCGGTGAGCGAGACGATCGTGTTGTTGAACGACGTCTTGATGTGCGCCTGGCCGATCGCGATGTTCTTGCGAACGCGGCGGCGCGTGCGACCACGGGTCGCGGCTCTGCGCGGAGTGGGAGGCATCAGGTCTTCGTCGCCGCCTTCTTGCCACGGCCGACGGTCTTCTTCGGACCCTTGCGCGTTCGCGCGTTGGTCTTGGTCCGCTGGCCGTGCACCGGCAGGCCGCGCCGGTGGCGGAGGCCGCGGTAGGCGCCGATCTCCTGCAGCCGCTTGATCGCCTGCTGGCGCTCACGGCGCAAATCGCCTTCGACCTGAAGCGTGTCGATGTACTCGCGGAGCTTCGTGACCTCGTCGTCGGTCAGATCCTTGATCTTCTCGTCCGGCGAAAGGCCCAGCTCGGCGCAGACCTTGCGCGCCGTCGGCTGGCCGATGCCGTAGATGTAGGTCAGCCCGATCTCGAGCCGCTTCTGGTTCGGGAGATTGACTCCGGCGATTCGCGCCATGTAGCTCCTAACCCTGCCGTTGCTTGTGTCGGGGGTTCGTGCAGATGACCATGGTCTTGCCGTGCCGCTTGATCACGCGGCACCGCTCGCACATGGGCTTGACTGAGGCTCGTACTTTCATTTCATCAACGCTCTCTGTAGGTGATTCGACCGCGAGTGAGGTCGTAGGGCGACAGTTCCACCTTCACCTTGTCGCCCGGAAGGATGCGGATGTAGTGCTTTCGCATCTTCCCTGAGATCTTCGCCAGCACCTCGTGCCCGTCGTCCAGCTTGACGCGGAACATCGTGCTCGGAAGCGCCTCGGTGATCTCGCCTTCGACCTCGATCTTGTCTTCTTGCTTCGCCAATTACCTCGCAGAAACCGCGCCTCATCAGCGCGGTTTGTCGGGACACGGAAAAACACGGCTCGCGCCGCGGCTCGTCATGGTAGCAAACCCGCTTCGACAGGCCGTTTCGCCGCGGTCAGCACTTTCGGGCCCTCCTCGGTCACCGCGACCGTATGTTCGAAGTGAGCCGTCAGCGAGCCGTCGGCGGAGGAGATCGACCATTCGTCCGCGTGCATGACCACGTCCGGCCCGCCCGCCGTGATCATCGGCTCGATTGCGAGCGTCATGCCCGGAAGCAGCTCAGGACCCCGGCCCGGCGCTCCGAAGTTCGGGATCTGCGGATCCTCGTGATAGGCACGGCCGACGCCGTGGCCGACCAAGCTGCGGACGACCGAGAAGCCGGCCGCCTCGACCACGGTCTGGATCGTGTGGCTGATGTCGGAGACGTGGTTGCCGATCCGCGCCTGCTCGATTCCGGCGGCGAGCGCCTCCTGGCAGACGTCGAGCAAGCGCTGGGCCTCCGGGGAGATCTCGCCGACGCCGAAGGTGTACGCGCTGTCAGCAATCAGGCCGTCAAGCGTGACCCCGAGGTCGATCGAGACGATGTCGCCCGCCGCAGCAATGTAATTAGTAGGGATCCCGTGCACGATCATCGCGTTCGGGGAGATACAGAGCGCCGCCGGGTAGCCGCGGTAGCCCTTCGAGGTCGGAACTCCCCCGCGCTCGCGGATGTAGTCCTCTGCGAGCCGGTCGAGCTCGAGCATCGAGACTCCGGGCCTGAGTTCCTCGCCGATCATCGCCAGCGTGTCGGCGACGATGTCGCCGGCGCGGGCCATGCCCTCGATCTCGGCCTGGCTCTTGCGAATGATCATCTGACGGCGACCTGCTCCAGCGCGGCCTGGATCTCGGCGAAAACCTCGTTCGGCGAGCCGTCGGCGTGCACCGGGACGAGGACACCCTGGGTGCGGTAGTGCTCGATCAGCGGCTCCGTCTCGCGGTGATAGAGCTCGAGGCGGGTGCGGATCGCCTCGGGCGTGTCGTCCGGGCGCCGTTCTTCACGGGCGCGCTTGAGGAGCCGCTCGATACAGATCTCGTCCGAGACCTGAAGAGCGAAGACGACCGTCAGCTCACGGGCGATCTCCCGCAGCATCGAGTCGAGCGCATCCGCTTGCGGCGTCGTACGCGGGAAACCGTCCAGGACAAAGCCATCGGCGGCGTCGGGCTCCTCCAGGCGCTCGCGGATCAGGTCGATCATCAGCCCGTCAGGGACGAGCTCGCCCCGCTCGAGCACCGGCTTCACCTGCAGGCCGAGCGGCGTGCGGGAGGCGATCGCGGCCCGGAGCATGTCGCCTGTCGCGATCTGCGGAATCCCGTATTCGGCCGAGATCCGCTTGGCTTGCGTTCCTCGGCAGCATCACCGGGTGAGGCACTATCTGAGGAAGCCTTCGTAGGAGCGCATCATCATCTGCGACTCCATCTGGCGCATCGTGTCGAGCGCGACGCCGACGACGATCAGCACCGAGGTTCCGCCGAGAGCGCGCGAGGTTGCCTGCGAGAAGCCGCCGTAGCGGATGAAGAGGCTCGGTAAGACGGCGACGGCGGCCAGGTAGAGCGAGCCGGGCAGCGTCAGTCGCGTCAGCACGCGGTCCAGGTACTGCGCGGTCGGGGGCCCCGGTCGGATGCCGGGGATGTACCCGCCATATTTGCGCAGGTTGTCAGCCTGATCGACCGGGTTGAACTGGACCGCGGTGTAGAAGTAGGTGAAGATGACGATCAAGGCGGCCTCGGTGAGCAGGTAACCCCAGCTCGAGGGCTGGAAGTGCCGGTTGACGAACGACTGCGTCGAAGGAATGAACTCGCCGACCGTCGGTGGGAAGGCCAGCACAGCGGCCGCGAAGATGACCGGAATGACGCCCGCCATGTTCACGCGCAACGGCATATAGGTCGACCCGCCCGAGGTCATCCGCCGCCCAACCATCTGCTTGGCGTACTGGATCGGGATCCGCCGCTGCCCCTCCTGGATGAACACCACCGCAACCACGATCGCGATCGCCACGATCGGGAAGAACAGCTTCTCCATCGGGCCACCGTTGTACCAGGCGACCACGCCAGCGGGGGCCGTGGCGAGAATCGATGCGAAGATCAGCAGCGAGATCCCGTTGCCGATCCCGCGCTTCGTGATCAGCTCGCCCATCCACATCAGCAGCGTCGTCCCGGCAACGAGCGTGACGACGATCAGGACGAGCCGGCCCGAGTTCGCGGTCAGCACGCCCTCGCGCTTGAACAGGAAGGCGTAGCCGATCGCCTGCGCCGCGGCGAGTGCGACGGTCAGGTAGCGCGTGTACTGGTTGATCCTGGCCATGCCGGCCTCGCCCTCTTTCTGGAGCTCCTCGAGCTTCGGGATCACGACGGTCAGGAGCTGGAGGATGATCGAGGCGGTGACGTAGGGCATGATCCCGAGCGCGAAGATCGAGAAGCGTGAGAGCGCGGAGCCCGAGAACAGGTTCAGCAGGCCGAGGATCGAGCTGCCGCGGCCGCCCGAGCCGAAGAAGTCCTGAATCGACTGCGAGTCGACGCCGGGCGCGGGCATCCAAGAGCCGAGCCGGTAGAGGCCCAGGATCATGCCCGTGAACAGGACCCTGCGGCGTAGCTCCGGGACGCGCCAGGCGTTGGCGAGCCAGGAGAACACTAGGACTCTTCTTCCTCGGCCGTCTGATCAGCTTCGGAGGACGCTTCCGGCTCCTCCGTCGCTTCAGCCTTGTCCCTCTCGGGGTTCTCCGCCGCCTCTTCCTCCGTCTCGGGCGGCTCAGGCTCGGCCTGCGAGACCTCGGCGCGTGGACGCCGCTTCGGCTTGCGTGGCTCGGGCTCCCCGCGGAGCCAGGTGATCGAACCGCCCGCCTGCTCGATCTTCTCGCGGGCGCTCTTGGAGAAGTTGTGCGCGCTGACGGCAAGCTTCTTCGACAGATCGCCGTGGCCGAGAATCTTCAGGTCGTACTTCGTGTTCCGGATCAGGCCGGCCGCAGCGAGCGACTCAGGAGTGATCTCGGTGCCGGCGTCGAACCGCTCGAGGTCGCGAACGTTGACCGCAACCGTGTGGGTGCGGTGCGGGCCCATCGGCATCGCGTCCTTCGAGTAGGGGCCGCGCTGCTTGCCGAGGCGCATATAGATCGGCATCTGGCCACCCTCGAAGCCGGCGCGCATCTTGTGCGAGCCCGAGCGCGACTTCTGTCCCTTGAGGCCGCGCGTCGAGTAGCGCCCCTTGCCGGAACCCAGGCCGCGGCCAACGCGCTTGCGATCCTTGCGCGCCTGGGCGGGCTTGAGGTTCGAGAGGTTGAGCTTCTCCGGCATGGCAGCTAGGCGTCCTCGACCTTCACCAGGTGGCGAACCTTCCTGAGCATACCGGCGAGCTGAGGACTTTCCGTGTGCTCTGCGGAGCGGCCGATCTTGCCGAGACCGAGCGCCCGCAGCGTGCCGCGGTGGCGCTCGCTCTGACCGATCTGGCTACGTGTCTGGGTTATCTTCAACTTCGGCATCGTTTGTCTCCTCCGCCGCAGCCGGCTCCTCGACAGCTGCCGGTTCTTCGACAGCGGGGACCGGCTCGGCGACGGGCTCTTCCTCGACTCTCGTCGGGATCGGCAGCACCTGTGAAACCGTCAGGCCGCGGATCTGCGCGACCTCCTCGGGCCGCCGCAGGCGACGTAGACCATCGACCGTCGCCTTGAGCATGTTGATCGGGTTCGTCGTCCCCAGGCTCTTCGCGAGGATGTCGCGAACGCCGCCGAGCTCGAGCACAGCGCGGACGCCGCCGCCCGCGATCACGCCCGTCCCCTCGCTCGCGGGCCGCAGCAACACGCGCGCGGCACCGAACTCGCCCAGGATCTCGTGGGTGATCGTCGTGCCCTTCTTCGGCACGGTGAACAGGTTCTTCTTCGCGTCGTCGACGGCCTTCGAGATCGCGAGCGGAACCTCTCGCGCCTTGCCGTAACCGACGCCGACGCGGTCGACCTCGTCCCCGATCACGACGAGCGCCGTGAACGAGAACCGCCGGCCGCCCTTGACGACCTTGGCGACGCGGTTGATCTCGACCACGCGCTCCTTGAGCTCGCGCTCTCGCTCGCGCTCGATGACCTCACGTTCGACCGGAGTCGTGCTCAAAACTTCAGGCCTCCTTCGCGTGCGGCCTCTGCCAGCGCCTTCACGCGTCCGTGGTACAGGTAGCCGCCTCGGTCGAAGACGACGGATTCGAGGTCCGCCTGCTTCGCCCGCTCGGCCAGCAGCTTGCCGACCTCGGCCGCCTGCTGGGTCTTGTTGCCCTTGAACGATTTCTTCAGGTGCAGGGAGCTCGCCGCCGCGAGGGTCTTCCCCTCGCCGTCGTCGACGAGCTGCGCCTCGATCCCGGCGTTCGAACGGAAGACGACCAGGCGCGGCCGCTCGGCCGTCCCGTAGACCTTGCCGCGGACGCGCTTGTGCCTGCGGGCGCGAGCTTGGGGTTTCGTCAGAACCGCCATTACGCTCGTTTACCGACCTTCCTTCGCACGTACTCGCCCTCGTAGCGGATGCCCTTGCCCTTGTAAGGCTCGGGCGGCCGCACCTTGCGCACCTGCGCCGCGATCTCGCCGACCTGCTGCTTGTCGATCCCCTTGACGAGCACGGTGGTCGCGTCCGGGACCTCGAAGGAGATCCCCTGCGGCGGCTTGATCACGACGGGATGCGAGAAGCCGACGTTCAGTTCCAGATCCGTGCCGCGCAACGCCACGCGATAGCCGACACCCTGCAGCTCGAGCCGCTTCTCGAAGCCCTTCGTGACCCCTTCGACCATGTTCGCGACAAGAGAGCGCGTCAATCCGTGCAGCGCCCGGTCGTCGCCGCGCTCGGTGGGGCGCTTGACGACGAGTGTGCCGTCGTCCTGGTCGATCTGCATCCGCGCCGGCACGTTCTGTGAGAGCTCGCCGAGCGGGCCGTTCACCTGAACGCGCCCAGGCGAGATCGCGACGTTGACGCCGGAGGGAAGCTCGATGGGCTGTTTACCGATTCGGGACATGGCTCACCAGATGAAGCAGATCACCTCGCCGCCGACGCCCTGCTGCTGGGCGGTGCGGCTCGTGATCAGGCCGTTCGAGGTGGACAGGATCGCGACACCCATGCCGCCGAGCACGCGCGGCAGCCGGTCCTTGCGCGCGTAGATCCGGCGTCCGGGCTTGGAGACGCGCTTCAGGTTCGTGATCACGCGCTCGCGGCTGCGGCTGTACTTGAGATCGATCACGAGCCGCTTGTAGGAGCCGCCGTTCTCGATGTGGTAGTCGCGGATGTAGCCCTCCTCCTTGAGCAGGCGGGCGATCTCCTCCTTGATCCGCGAGTTCGGCATCTCCACGTGGTCGTGGAGCGCGCGATTCGCGTTCCGGATGCGGCTGAGCATGTCTGCTATTGGATCAGTCAACATAGGCTTCTCCTCTATCTCCCGAGCGAAGCGATCGGGACAAACCAGCTCGATGGAAAATGCGAAGCATTTTTCATCGTCACTACCAGGAACTCTTGGTCATGCCGGGGATCGAGCCTTCGTGCGCGAGCTCGCGCAGGCAGATCCGGCAGAGGCCGAACTTGCGATAGACCGCGCGCGGGCGGCCGCAGCGGCGGCAGCGCGTGTAGTTCCGCACCTTGAACTTCTGCGGGCGCGAGGCTTTGACGACGAGGGATTTTTTGGCCACTACTCCTCTTCTCCTTCGGGTGCGGGCTCGGCCATGCCCGGGAAGGGCATGCCGAGGCCGCGCAGCAGGGCTTCTGCCTGCTCGTTGTCCGCTGCAGTCGTGGTGATCGCGACGTCGAGGCCCCGGATCGTGTCGACGTCGTCGTAGTTGATCTCCGGGAAGATGATCTGCTCGCGGATCCCGAGCGAGAAGTTGCCGCGGCCGTCGAACGAGCGCGTGCTGAGGCCTCGGAAGTCGCGGATCCGCGGGAGCGCGATCGAGATCAGGCGGTCCAGGAACTCCCACATGCGCGCGCCGCGGAGCGTCACGCGGACGCCGACGGGCATCCCCTCGCGCAGCTTGAAGCTCGCGATCGACTTGCGCGCGCGGCGAACCTGCGCGCGCTGACCGGCGATCGTGGTCAGCTGGTCGAGCGCGTTCTCGAGCACCTTCGCCTCGGTCTTCGCGTCGCCGATGCCCATATTGAGCGTGATCTTCTGCAGGCGCGGGACGTCCATCACCGACGAGACCTGGAGCTGGCCCTTGAGCTGCGGGCGCAGCTCCTGCTCGTAACGCTCCTTCAGGCGCGGCTGGTAGCCGTTGCCGTTGGCGCTTGTCTTCCTCGGGCGGGCCATTACTTGTCGATCTCCTCCAGGCAGTCGGCGCGCTTGCAGACGCGCACGTGCAGCACCTTGTCCTTGACCGTCTTCGCCTTCATCCCGATCCGGGTGGGCCGGTTACAAGTCGGGCAGACGACCATCACGTTGGCGACCGAAACGGGCGCGGCCTTCTCGATCACGCCGCCGGGCGTCATCTGCGTCCCGCCCATGCGGCTGGAGTCGCGCATCGGCTTCGGCCGCGTGTGCCGCTTGACGACGTTCAGGTTCTCGACGATCACCCGCCGCTCCGCCGGACGCGCGTCGATGACGCGGCCCTGCTTGCCACGGTCCTTGCCGTTGATCATGTGGACGAGGTCGCCCTTCTTCACTTTCATCTTCGTAGTCATTTGGTTCACCACCGGCTTCGCTTGCGATGCCGGCCAGAGGCCATGGCGGCTGTGCCGACGTGGCC
>WNGP01000111.1_pt1 | contig 83766 bp, 63 predicted proteins | sample 5407671 | NCBI WGS metagenome assembly WNGP01 (sample SAMN13153381, study PRJNA577476) | soil metagenome | isolation source: 40 cm soil or saprolite under Garry oak tree replicate 2 | place: USA:California | collected 2016-06-15 | reverse complement strand
TTTTACCGATCTCGACGCCCGCGAGTCCGGCCAGCGCCACGATTTCACCGGCCGCGGCCTCTTCCAGCTCCACCCGCTCCAGGCCTTCGAACCCGAACAGCTTGACCACGCGCGCCTGCTCGTACGCACCGTCCCCCAGAGGCCCGGGCGGGCCCAGCGGCAGCACTGCGACGGTGTCGCCCACCCGCATCCGGCCCCGCTCGATCCGCCCGATCGCGATCCGCCCCAGATACGACGAATAGTCCAGGGTCGAGACGAGCATTTGCAGCGGCCCGTCTGCATCCGCCCGAGGCGCCGGGATCGTGCCGAGGATCGTCTCGAACAGGGGCTTCAAGTCGGGCCCGGGCACCTTCAGATCGAAGGTCGCCGTGCCCGCCCGGCTCGATGTATAGAGGAAGGGGCAGTTAAACTGCTCCGGCGTCGCCTCGAGCTCCAGGAACAGCTCCAGCACCTCGTCGTGCACCCGCAACGGCTCGGCATCCTGGCGGTCGATCTTGTTCACCAGCACGATCGGCTTCAGCCCCAGGGCCAACGCCTTTCCCGCCACGAACTTGGTCTGCGGCATCGGCCCCTCGGCGGCGTCGACGAGCAGCAGGAAGCCGTCCACCATGCGGAGAATCCGCTCGACCTCACCCCCGAAGTCCGCGTGCCCTGGCGTGTCCACGATGTTGATCTTGGTGTCGCCCCAGCGGACGGCCGTGTTCTTCGACAGGATCGTGATGCCGCGCTCGCGCTCCAGCGGGTTCGAGTCGAGCACCCGCTCGCCCACCTGCTGGTTGGCGCGGAACACTCCCGCCTGGCGGAGCATCTGGTCCACCAGCGTGGTCTTCCCGTGATCGACGTGCGCGATGATCGCGATGTTGCGGATCTGCAAGGGGCTAGGTCCTGACGGTGCCTAGAAGAGGGGGCTCGGGGCTCGGTGCGTGAGGGGCGCAGTATAGGAAGGGGGGCCGGAAAAGACAAGGCATGAAATCACACAAACCTGGGTCCGACGTGCGCGGCGCACTCAGTCACACGTCTGATCGCGCTCCATCTGCACCGTCACGTGGCGGATCCCCATCTCCCCCAGGCGGTCTTGCACCGCTTCCAGCACGCGCTGGTTGTCGGCGGGGTTCTGCACCACCAGGTGCCCGCTCATGGCGATCACGCCGCTCGTCACCGTCCACACGTGGAGGTCGTGAACCGACGCGACCCCCGGTAGCGTGGCGATGCAGTCGTGCACCTCGGACAACGCGATGTGTGCCGGCGCGGCCTCGAGCAGTATGTCGGTGCTTTCCTTCACCAGGCGCCAGGCGCTCGCGAGAATCAGCACAGAGATGAAGATCGAGATCAGCGGGTCGGCGCCGATCCAGCCGGTGGTCAGGATGATGACGCCCGCGACGAGCGCGCCGAACGAGCCGAGGGCATCGCTCAGCACGTGCAGATAGGCGCCATGCTCGTTGAGAGAGTGGTGGTGGCCGCGGTGCAGGATCGCCGCGCCCGCCAGATTGGCGACGAGCCCGAGCCCCGCGACGCCGACGATCAGCCCACCCTGGACGGCGCTGCGATCGTGCAGGCGGTGGAACGCCTCGATCGCGACGCCGATCGAGATCGCCAGCAGCGCCGCGCCGTTCACCAGGGCGGCCAGGATCTCGAGTCGCAACAGGCCGAACGTACGCTCTGCCGCGGTGGGACGGTGGGCCAGGTAGGCGACGCCGAGCGAGAGTCCGAGCGCAGCCACGTCGGCGAGCATGTGGCCGGCGTCCGCCAGCAGCGCGAGCGAGTGGGCCAGCCAACCGCCCACCGCCTCCACCAGCATCACGACGGCGGAGATGGCCAGCACGGCCGCCATGCGACGCCGGCCCTCGGCGCGCAGCGGGGCGCGGTGGGTGCACTGGACGTCTAGAGGAAGAGCCGCAGACATCAGACTTGAGACATCCGGATCCGGACTGCCTCCGCGTGCCCCGGTAGGCCTTCGGCCTCCGCCAGCGCGATGATGTGCGCCGCGTCCTGTTCGAGCTGCCGTCGCGAGTACGCGACCACGCTGATGCGTTTCACGAAATCGTACACTCCCAACGGCGAAACATATCGGGCCGTCGCCCCGGTGGGCAACACGTGGGACGGCCCGGCGACGTAGTCGCCTACGGGCTCGGGGCTCGAGGCGCCGACGAAGATCGCCCCGGCGTGTCGGATGCGGCGCGCCACGGGCCAGGGATCGCGCGTCAAGACTTCGACGTGCTCGGGCGCGCGGCGGTTGGCGACCTCGACGGCGGCGTCCAAATCGGGAACGACGACCACGACGCCGTGATCGGCGAGCGAGCGCGCCACGATCGCCTGGCGCGACGAGCGGGCGACCTGGCGCGCCAGCTCGGCCTCCAGCGCATCCGCGAGCGTCGTGCTGGGAGTGACGCACCAGGCACAGGCGTCCTCGTCGTGCTCGGCCTGGGCGATCAGGTCCGCCGCGACGAAGCGCACGTCGGCGGTCTCATCGGCGATGATCAACACCTCCGTCGGACCGGCCAGCATGTCGATCCCGACCTCCCCCGCCACCTGGCGCTTCGCCTCGGTGACGAACCGATTCCCCGGACCCACGATCTTGTCGACGCGCGGAATGGTGGGCGTCCCGTAGGCGAGCGCGGCGATCGCCTGCGCGCCCCCGATCCGGAACACCCGGTCCACGCCGGCGAGCCGTGCCGCCGCCAGCACGACGTCGGGCGCCGCCCCCCCGTCCGTCGGCGGCGTGACCATCACGATCTCCGCCACACCCGCGACGACCGCGGGGACGGCGTTCATGATCACGGTCGAGGGATACGCGGCCTTGCCCCCGGGGACGTACAGCCCGACCCGGTCGAGTGGCACCACCCGCATGCCGATCTCGGTGCCGTCCGCATCGCGCTCGAGAAAACCCTCGTCGGCCTGGTTGGCGTGATAGTCCCGCACGCGCTGCACCGCGAGCTCGAGGGCGCCCCGCAGCGGGCGGGGAATCCGCTCGAGCGCCTGCTGCCACCGGGCGGCCGGCACTTCCCAGTCGCCCGGCGGCAGGTCCACGCCGTCGAGCCGCCGCGTGTGCTCGCGGACGGCCGCGTCGCCGCCGGCTCGGACGTCGTCCAGGATCGCTCGCACTGCGCGTGCGGTGTCGGAATCCGCGCCGCCGATCTTCGGAAGGTGCGGCGCCAGCGCGTCGTACGGCGGCGCTTGAAGTCGAGTGACCACCGGCTAAGTTCCGCCCTCTATGCCCGGGCCTGTGTCGCAGTCGATCGGCGTGCGCCTCATCGCCCTCGTGCTGCTGGTGCTCGCGAATGCGTTCTTCGTCGCGGCCGAGTTCGCGCTCGTCGCGGCGCGGCGCACGCGCATCGATGCCCTGGTGCGGCGCGGCGACCGGAAGGCTAAGACCGTCCAGACGGCGCTGCAAGATCTCTACCGCCAGCTCTCCGCAGCGCAGCTCGGCATCACCGTCGCCTCGATCCTGCTGGGCTACGTCGCCGAAGACACCGTGGCCCACCTGTTCCGCGACTGGTTCGCCGCGCTCCCCCCCGTCCTGAATTTCCTCACGCGGGGCGGCGTGGCGTCCGTGGCGGCGGTGACGCTCATCTCGTTCCTGCACGTCGTGTTCGGCGAGCAGGCCCCCAAGGCCTGGGCCATCACCTATCCCGAGGCGACGAGCCGCTGGATCGCGGCACCATTGATCCTCTTCTCCTGGATCACGCGGCCGTTCACCGATCTGCTCAACTGGAGCGCCGGCCGCATCGTGCGGCTGCTGGGGATCCGCAGCACGACCGCCGAGCTCGAGCGGATCCACTCTCCCGAGGAGATCCGCATGCTCGTCGAGCAGAGCCGCAAGACCGGGCGCCTCGCGGCGGACGATGCGCGTCTGCTCGAAGGCGTGTTCGAGTTCAGCGAGAAGACGGCGCGTGAGGTCATGACCCCCCGCACCGACATCGTCGCGCTGCCGCTCGACCTCTCGCTCGAGGAGGCCGCAGACCAGGTCGCCGTCGCCGGGCGCTCCCGCTACCCCGTGTATCGCGAGACGCTCGACGACGTCGTCGGTCTCGTGCACGCGAAGGACATCCTCGCGGGACTCCGCTCGGCCAAAGGGGGCTCGCTTCGCGCCGTGCTGCGCCCCGCGGTGTTCGTGCCCGGCACCCGCGAGGTGGAAGACGTGCTCGCGGACATGAAGCGCCAGAAAATTCACCTCGCCATCGTGCTCGACGAGTTCGGCGGCACCGCGGGGCTCGTCACCATGGAGGATCTCCTGGAGGAGATCGTCGGCCAGATCTACGACGAGTACGACCGGCCTAGTGGCGAGACGTATACGGTGCCGGGAGAGGGCGCGCCTTTGTTGTCCGGCGCGATGCCGTTGCGGGACGTGAATCAGATCTACGGGCTCGGCCTCGACGAGACGAGCTATACGACGATCGGCGGCTACCTCTTCGGGACGCTCGGCCGGCTCCCCAAGGTCGGCGACCGGGTGACCGTACGAGGCGCCGCGTTCGAGATCGTGGAAATGGAAGGCCGCCGCGTCGGCGCCGCGCGCCTGCTGCAACAGATCGCCGGTGAAGGGACGACGCCGTGACACGGCGTTCCTCCATCGCCCCGATTCCGCCGGGCGCGCTCGATCTCGCCGGTGACGCCGTGCGGCGCCGCCGCACCCTCCAGGGCCGCATGCTCGAGCGCCTCGAGGCGGCGGGCTTCCAGGAGATCATCCCGCCCACGTTCGAGTACGCCGAAGTCTTCGTGCGCGCCGGTGGCGGGGCGGCCGACGTCGCCGACCGGTTGATCCGGTTCCTCGACCTGGACGGCAAGCTGCTGGCGCTGCGCTACGACTTCACCGCCAGTGTGGCACGCCTCGCCGCGACCAAGCTCGCCGACTGGCCCACGCCGCTGCGCCTCTCGTACGCCGGCAAGGTGTTCCGTCAGGATCCCGAGCGGGAGGGTCGGCGACGCGAGATCCTCCAGGTGGGCGGCGAGCTGCTGGGCGAAGGCGGTGTCGCCGCCGACGTCGAGGTGCTGCGACTCGCGCTCGCGCTCGTGGGCTCTGCTGGGGCGAAGGAGTTTCAGCTCAACCTGGGCCACGTCGGGGCCCTCGCCCCGGCGCTCGCGGCGCTTCCCCCCGATGAGCGGACCGCCGTGCGGCGCCTGATCGATCGGAAAGACGCGGCCGGACTCGCCGCCGCGGCGCCCGGCGCGCTGACGGAATTGCCGTTCATCATCGGCCGGCGCGAAGCGCTCGACCGGGCCGCCCGGGTCATAGCACGCTGGTCCGGGCTCACCCCGGGCTCGCGCCCGGGGTCAGCAAACGAGGGTCTCGCGCGGCTCGAGGCGATCGACGCCGCGTTGTCCGAGAGCGAGCGCCGTCATGTCGTGTACGATTTCGGGGAGGTACGCGGGCTCGACTACTACACCGGTATTCACTTCGAGCTGTTCGTCGCCGGCGCCGGAGCGGCGGTCGGCGCGGGCGGGCGCTACGACGACCTGATGGGCCGCTTCGGGCGCCCCCTTCCTGCGGTGGGGCTCGCCCTCGACCTCGACGCCCTGGCGACGGCGGTGCCATGACGACGCGGGCCGTCCTGAAGCTGGCGCTCCCCAAAGGGCGCCTCCTCGAGCCGTCGCTCAGCCTGCTCCGGAGCATCGGCGCGGCCGTGTCCGAGCCCGCCACCACGCGCAAGCTGCTCGTGCCGTCGTCGGACGGCACGTTGTCGGTCCTGTTCGTGAAGCCCGCCGACGTGCCGGTGTATGTGGAGTCGGGCGCGGCGGACGCGGGCATCACCGGCACCGACGTCCTGCGCGAGACGGAGGCGGACGTGCTCGAGCCGCTGGCGCTCGGCTTCGGCCGGTGTCGCATGGTCGTGGCGAGCCCCGCCCAGGTCCCCTACCCGGCTCTCCCCGGCGGCGTGACGCCCCGCGTCGCCACGAAATACCCGCGTCTCACGCGCGCCTTCTTCGCCGAGACGGGCCTGGGCGTGGAGGTCATCGCGGTGAGCGGCAGCGTCGAGGTGGCCCCCCTGCTCGGACTGTCACACTGGATCGTGGACCTGGTGGACAGCGGGCGCACGCTACGGGAGAACGGCTTGGTCGAGCGCGCGCCGCTGTTGGACGTCGGCGCCGTCGTGGTGGTGAATCGGGCGAGCCAGAAACTGCGGCTCGAAGAACACCAGCGGCTGCTCGAGCAGCTGCAGCTTGCAGTTCGGTCGGATATAACCCCGGGGCAGCGCCCCGGGGTCAACCGCCCTTAGCCAAGTTCAACCGGCTGCCCTTCGCGCGAGCTCGACGGCCAGCTCCAGCGCCGCCCGCATCGAGCTGGGATCGGCCACGCCCTTCCCGGCGATATCGAACGCGGTGCCATGATCCGGCGCCGTGCGTGGAAACGGCAGGCCCAGCGTGACGTTCACGCCCTGGCCGAAGCCCGCCACTTTCACAGCCGTCATCCCGACGTCGTGATACGGGGTGAGCACGGCGTCGAACTCTCCCCGGAGCGCGCGCACGAAAACGGTGTCGGCGGGGAGCGGGCCCGCCGCGCCCAGCGTCTCTGCGGCCGGGCGCAGCACGCGATCGTCCTCGTCGCCGAATAACCCCGATTCGCCGGCATGGGGGTTGAGTGCGCACACCGCGAGCCGCGGCCGCGCGATCCCCCACCAGTCCCGCAGCGCCGTTTCCGTGATGCGGCCGGTCCGCACGACGCGCTCCGTCGTCACGCGATCTGGCACCTCCCGCAGCGGCACGTGCGTGGTGACGAGGACGACTCGCAGCGGACCCGCGGCGAGCATCATCGCCACGTCGCGGTCGCCCGCCAGGTGCGCCAGCATCTCAGTGAGACCGGGGTAGTGGAATCCGGCGAGATGGAGGGCGTGCTTGTGCACCGGCCCGGTGACTACCGCATCCACGGTCCCCGCCCGGGCCAGCTCGACGGCGCGTTCCACGGCCTGGGCCGCGAGACGACCGGCGTCTTCGGGGAGCAGGGAGCGGGGCGCGGTACGGTCCAGGGCCCCGGAGGGTTCTGCTCCCCGCTCCCCGCTTTCCAGCAGGGTGATGTCCGCGTCGAGCGGCCCGAGGGCGAGCGCTTTCGCCACCACCTCCGGCCCGATCCCGCGCGGGTCGCCGAGGGTGACGGCGAGACGCGGACGGGCCACGCGGTCAGGGGCGAACGTCGACGTACGTCGTGCGGCGCAGAATGTCGAGGTAGTGCTGTACCGCGAGCTGTTGGCCCATGTTCTCGCGGATCCGATCCTTCACGTCGTCGAAGGTCAGCTCACCTTCGGGCAGGCGCTTCATGAGCTCGAATACGACGAACTTGGGCCGCCGCGAATCCGCGCCCGCCGCGAACACCGGCTTCAGCCCCGGCACGGTGTCGCTGCCGATCGCGCGCTCGTAGTCCGGCGGCAGCTGCGACACGGGCAGCTCAGGCACGACCTTCCCCTCCTCGGGATCGCTGTAGCGGCGCGCCAGCGTGTCGAACGGCGCGCCGGCGCGGAGCGCGTCGTGCACCGAATCGGCCAGGCGGCGCGCCAGCGCGATCTGCGCGGTCGAGATGGCGGGCGCGATCAGCACATGGCGCGCCAGCACCTCGGCCGGCTGGACACGCTCCACCTGGATGATGTGATAACCGAATTCCGTCTCGACCGGATCGGAGATCTCCCCCGGCCGCAACCGGAACGCCACGTCCTCGAACTGCTTGACCATCGGGCCGCGGCGGAACCATCCCAGCTCGCCACCCTGCTCCCGTGAGGTGCTGTCGGCGGAGTACTTCTTGGCGACGTCCGCGAAGTTGGCGCCGTGGCGCAGCACCACGACGAGCGATTCCGCGAGCTGCCGGGCGCGCGCCTTGGCAGCGGAGTCGGCCTGAGCGGTGATGACGATCTGCCGAAACGAGATCGCGGCCGGCCGCTTCGGCTGCTGGCCGCGGTTCTCCTGCCAGAACTGCCGCATTTGGGCGTCGGTGGGGGGAATCGGCCGCAGCTTTCCCTTCTGGCGCAGCTGGTCGAGGAGGCGCTGCTGCAAGCTCGTGCGGCGCTGCTGGTCGGCCAGCCAGCGGCGCCATTCTTCTTCCGTCAGGAACTGCGCGGCGCGCAGCTGGGCCAGGAAGTCGGACGTCGAGCTGAATTGCTTGCGCACGTTTTGCACGGTCTGCTCGACCTGGTCCTGCACTTCCTGATCGGTGATCTTGATGGTGGTGTCCCGCTCCGCCTGCTGCACGATGAGCTCCTCGTCCACCATCTGCCGCAGGACTTGGCGCCGCGTAGCGTCCCGGCCGGCTGAATCGGTCGGGATCTTCATCCCCTGCGCCTGAGCGAGCACCAGCTGCTCTTCGACCTGGGACGCCAGGATCGGCTTGGACCCCACGATCGCCACGATGCGGTCGACCGGCCGCGCCGAGGCCAGCTCTCCCTGGCCTGTGACCCGCCGAGCGGCGCCGGCGGCCAGGCCGAGCGCGAGCAGCTGGATGGCGAGGACGCGCACCTCAGCGCGACCCTTTCCGCTTCGTGGTGTCCACCGGCGGAGCGGGCGCCGGGCCCGGCGCGGGCTTCAGCCCGGGCCCGGCGCGACGCCCGGCCGAATCGAACTGCGCCCGGATCCCCTGGGCACGCTCCAGGGCCTGCGCCTGCCCTGCCGCGCTCACGGACCAGCCCTGCCCGGAACGCAGCGCCAAGGCGAGGAACGCCGGCACCGGAAAGAACTGCGCCGTCTCCTGCACGAGCGCGCGATCGAGGTAGTCGTTCACGTGCCGCATCGCGATGTCGCTGCGGGCCGATTCCGTCGCCGCGGAGTCCTTGAGGGTCCGCGGCGACAGCGCGAGCTGGTTCTGGAGGATCGCCAAAACGGAATCGTGCTGCGTCTTGAGTCCCCGCCAGTCCTCAGCCGACAGCGCCACTCCGGCCGAGTCGACCTCCCGCAACAACAGCTCCCGTTGCGCCAATTGGCGGACGAACTCGGTGAGCTGGGCGTCGCTCGCCATGGCGACATTCAGATCGCGGGGGTCGAGCGCGTAGAGCCAGCGGGCCAGGTCGCGCACCCGGAAGGCGCCCCCGCGGTAGCCGGCCAGCTGCCGGCCGTCGTCGGTCGCCGGCGCGACGTCCTGAATCGCCTGGCGCACCAGCGCCGCGGCCCCACCCCGCACCTTCAGGTCGCGCCGCACGGCGACGCTGTCGATGTAGGCCGAATCGAAACGCACCGTCAGCGCGGTCTCGAGCTCCGTGCGGAACGTGTCGCGCACCTCCTCGAGTGGCGGGCGGCGGATGATGTGGAACCCGAACGGCGACCGGACCAACCCGCTCATCGCGCCCGGGGCGAGGCGCCACGCCACGCTGTCGAACGCCGGGACGAACCGGCCGCGCCCCACGGCACCGAGGTAACCGCCCCGTGACTTGGACCCTGGATCCTCGGAGTAGCGCTGGGCGACCTGACTGAAGTTCGTGCCGTGCCCTGCCTCCACCTGCCGCAGCAAGCCTTCCGCCTGGTGCTTCTTGTCCTGCTCGACCTTCGGGGCGGCGCTCGGCGGCACGCTCACGAGGATATGCTGGAACAGCCGGACCGCGCCGGCCCGGTACGCCGAGTCCGTTTGATCCGGGGTGAGCCTCGCGCGGACGGCGAGCAAGTGGTCGTGATAATGCTCCCACCGGAGCTGGGCGACGTTCGGCCAGTTGGCCTGCAGCACCAGGGCGGAGTCATCCATGTCCCGGCCGCGGGCCAGCTCGTGGGCGAACACCGCGTAGTCCAGGTAGATCGTCGTGAGACTGGTGAGCGCCTGCGGCCGGAGCGGCACTTTCTTGGCCCGACCCGCCAGCTCCCCCAGGCGCGCCACGGTCAGGGTCTGCCCGGCGGCGCTCCCCGCCACTTCGGGATGCGCCGAGAACGCGTCCCGCAGCGCGCTGCAGCCCGCCAGCGCGAGGACCCCGAGTACCAGACCCGACCGTCGCATCCGCTCTCCCTAATCGTGAGGGTTCTGCAGAACCGCCGTGAGGGCCCGCACGAGACCGGGGCCAATGGCTTCGCCGCCCAGCCGGCGCAGCCGCAGCGAGAGCGGCACGGGGCGCCGCACCTCCGCCTCGAACTGCACCGCGTCGAGCGCCGCCGTCAGCCCGGCCAGGCGCGGGTGCGCGTCCCGCCGAAACGTGAGCCGCGCCTCGTCGCCCCTGACGAGGACGGTCTCCAGTCCCGCCTGGGCGCCGAGCGCGCGGAGCTCGGACACGAGGAGCAATCGCTGCGCCGGGTCCGGGAGCGGGCCGAAGCGATCGCGCAATTCCTCGCGCACGGCTTGAATCTCGCACGGCTGCTCGGCGCGCGCCAGCCGCCGGTACAGATCGAGCTTCGCCGCGGCATCGGGGACATACTCGTCCGGGAGGTGCGCCGGGCGGTCGAGCACCACTTCGGGCGGCACACCCTTCCCCGTTCCCGCCGCGCCGTCGCCCTTCAGCGCGACGACGGTCTCCTGCAGCCACCGCAGGTACACGTCGAACCCGACGGCCTGCGCATGACCCGATTGCTCGCCGCCGAGCAGGTTCCCGGCGCCGCGCAGCTCCAGGTCGCGCAGGGCGATGCGATAGCCGGCGCCCAGGTCCGTGTGGTGCTCCAACACCTGGAGCCGTTCCTCCGCGTCCGCGTCGACGAGATCGGGCACGAGCAGATAGCAGTAGGCGCGGCGATGGCTGCGTCCCACCCTGCCCCGCAGCTGGTATAGCTGCGCCAGGCCGAACTGATCGGCGCGACTCACGATCATGGTGTTCGCGTTGGGGACGTCGAGACCCGACTCGACGATCATCGTGGAGACGAGGATGTCCACCTCGGCGCGTACGAAGCGCGACATGACGTCGTCCAGCTCGGCCTCCCGGAGCCGGCCATGCGCCACCGCGATGCGGGCGCGCGGCGGCGCGAGCGCGCGCACGCGCTCGGCGATGGTGTCGATCGTCTCGATACGGTTGTGCACGAAATACACCTGCCCCGCCCGGTCGAGCTCCCGCGCCAGCGCCTCCTCGATCAACGCGTCGTCCCACGGCTCGATGAACGTCAGGACCGGTGAGCGGTCTTTGGGCGGCGTCTCGAGCAGCGTCAGATCGCGCAATCCCGCGAGCGAGAGATGCAGGGTGCGGGGGATCGGCGTCGCCGTGAGCGTCAGCACATCCACCGCGAGCTTCAGGGCCTTCAGTCGCTCTTTGTGCCGCACGCCGAAGCGATGCTCCTCGTCCACGATCAGCAGGCCCAGGTCGTGGAACCGGACGTCGCGCGACAGCAACCGGTGCGTACCGATCACCAGGTCCACTTCCCCCCGCTCCAGACCCTGGACGACGCGCCGCGTGTCGCTCGGGCCACGGAACCGCGACAGCACCTCGATGCGCACGGGATAGTCGGCCAGCCGCTCGCGGAAGGTGCGGCCGTGCTGCTCGGCGAGGATCGTCGTGGGCGCGAGCACCGCCACCTGCTTCCCCGCCTGCACCGCCTTGAAGGCCGCCCGCAGCGCGACCTCGGTCTTGCCGTATCCGACGTCGCCGACCAGTAACCGGTCCATCGGCCGGGCGCGCTCCATGTCACGTTTTACCTCCTCGGAGGCACGGCGCTGGTCGGGCGTATCCTCGTACAGGAAGGCCGACTCCAGCTCGCGCTGCCACGCGCTGTCGGGCGGGAACGCGAATCCGGTCGCGAGCTGGCGGCGCGCGTACAAGTCGAGCAGCTCGGCTGCCATCTGGCGGATGGCGGCGCGGGTCTTGTCCCGCTGACGCTGCCATGTCGTGGCGCCGAGGCGGTGCAGCTTGGGAGGCGGGGCGTCACCGTTCCCGGCGGCGCGATACGGCTCCAGTTGATCCAGCCGGTACAGCGGGACGTTGAGCCGGTCGCCTCCTTCGTATTCGACCACCGCCACTTCCAGCGTCCCGCCTTCCGCGCCCACCGCGATCGTCTGGATCCCGCGGTACAGCCCGATCCCGTGCTCCAAGTGCACCACGTAGTCTCCCTGTTGCAGCGCGCGGGCCGCGGCGGTGGGGGACGCCTCGCGGTAGCGCCGCGGCCGCCGGAGGCGGCGCGCGCGGCGGAAGATCTCGTGGTCGGTGAGCACCCGGAGCGACGGCAGCACGAAGCCGCCGTCGAGCGCTCCGATGGCCAGCGTCGCCGCGTCGGCGCCGAGCAGTTCCTCCAGCCGTTCGAGCTGGCCCTCGTTGTCGCACAAGATCACCGTCGGCGGACCGGCCACGACGAGTCGCCGCAGCCGTTTGATGTCGCGGTCCACGGGCTCCGGCGGGGTGAGCGGGAAGCGCGTCGCCTCGCCCGGTGCGTCGAGGGCAACGCGCGCAAAGGTCCCCAGCTCGCGACGCCACTGCTCGGGAGCGACGAAGATCTCCGCCCGCGCGGGCGGCGCTTCGCCCAGCCGCCGAGCGATCTCGAGGTGATGCTCCGCCTCGGCCCACGCCCGATCGACTTCCTGCCCCAGCGCGGACTCCTGCGCCAAGACGAGTAGGGCATCCGTCGGGATGAGATCAAGCACAGACTGTCGCCGTAGGGGCGCTGCACCCTGCGCCTCTCCAGTGCCGCTGAGCTCCTCAGACCTCGCCGGCAGAATCGTCACCCGCTCGACCCGATCCCCCCCCGAGCGTTGTGAGTCCAGATCGAACGGGCGCAGCGACACGATCTCGTCGCCCGACCACTCGACGCGAGTCGGTGCCGCCATCCCGAAGCCGTAGACGTCGAGGATCCCGCCGCGCACGCTGAATTGCGCGACCTCGGTCACGGTCGGCACTCGGGTGTAGCCCATCGCGCTCAGGCGGTTCACGACGTCAGTGAGACCCCCGGACCCCGGGCCCCGGGCTCCGAGCCCCGCTGCGAGCACCAGCCGCATCGCCGCGAGCGCCGCCGGCACCGCCGTGCGCTCCGCCGTAGCGCGCGCGGTCGTGACGAGGATGTTGACCTTGCCCGACAACAGCGCCTCGAGGGTTTCGATACGCTCGCCCGCGATCTCGACGTGCGGCTCTTCGGCTCCGAGGGCCTCGCGCTGGGGATACAGCGCCGCCGCCGCGTCGCCGGCGAGGGCACGGGCGTCTGCGAGCCAACGCTCCGCGTCCGTCGGGGTCGACGTGATCACGACGAACACGCGTTGCGGGAACCGGCGGGCCAGCGCCGCGATCAGCAGGGCCGGGCTCGAACCGGGAAGGCCGGATACCGGGACCCGGACCCCGGGGCCCGGCAGGCCCGCGGCGAGCGCTCGGGTCGCCGGCAGCTCGTCGAAGCGGTCGATGAGAAAGTCGAGCGGCATCAGTGGGCGCGAGTCGCGACCCCGAGCTCCACCGCGGCGACGAGCAGGGCGAGCGCCAGGAGCACAGCGCTCACGTCGGTGCGGCGGGTGCCGGCGTACTGCTCGGCGGCGAACCGCGCTTCGCCCAGCAGTTCGGCGCCGATCGCCCGACGCACCACATCCGGCGCGGCGGGCGTCAGGTCCGACTCGCGCGGGTCCGGCGCGGTCACGACCGCCCCGACCGTGTCGGCACCATGCACCTGGAACACGACGCCCGGTGGACCCTCCGCTTCAGAGACCAGAGCCTCGCCGCGCGCCAGTCGATTCACGAGAACGTCCACGAACGGCACGAACGCCGGTGACGCAGGTAGGGCCGTCCAGGCGGTGTCGAGGCGACTGCCGAGCAGCACGACGTCGGCACCCCGCACCAGCCACGGATCGCCGTTCACGGTCGCGAGGACGGTCGTCGTGTCGCCCTCCGCTCCCGCGAGCCGGTAGCGCCGGGCTACCGGAATCCCGCTGATTCCGGCGACCGCAGCGGTTGCGATCGGTCCCGGCGTCCCGACGCTTGCGAACCGCCATGGCACGCCGCGCGCGGCAAGGGCACGATTCGCCTGACCGATGAGCGCGGGATCGCCCGGGGGGAGCAGCACCGTCGTACCGGCACCGCCCTCCAGGCGCTCCCCCACCACCACATCGCTGCCCTCGACGATGCGCCTCCCCTGCGTCAGCACGCCGAGCGCCGCCGCCACGAACGGCCCTGCTCCCGGGTCGGCGCGCACGCGTGCCGGCAGCGCGACGCGCCACACGAACGCCCTGCGATCATCAGCCCGCAGCTCGTCGGGATCGAGCACCCCCTCTCCGATCCACCAACCCGGCGCTACGCTCGGGAGAGGCACGCTCGCGCTCGACCCGGGGGCGGCAAGCGCCCGGCCAACGTCGCGATTCCGCCCGGCGGGGCTGCCGGCGGGCCGCAGGCGCACGGTCACGGGCGCGGGGCTTCCGCCGGGCGTGCCCGCGACCGCGATCGCCAGCGCGCCGTCCGCGACCCGCGCCTGGGCGACGCCCCGGTTCGCCAACGCGTCGCCGCTCGAGGTTGGAGCGAGCGCGAGCACCCGCACACCGCGCGGGATGTCCGCCCGACCCTCCCCCACCGTGGTACGCTGGAGATCGCTCACGACCGCCACCTCCCGCCCCGGCAAGGGCTCGGCGTCCACGAGCCGGCTCGCCCGCGCGACCGCCTCCGTGAGATCGAGCCGCCGCCAGCCGGGCACGACCGAGTCCACGGTCGCGAGCAGGGCGTCATGTGAGCCGGCCCGCGCCACGCCGTCCGACAGCATCAGCCACACGCGATCCCCCGCCGCGGCGCGGGCGATCGCCGCGTGGGCCACGCTCTTCAGGCGTTCGATCAGCGGGCGGCCATCCACCACGGCGCCCGAGGAGGGCGAGTTGTCAAGAATGAGGGCGAGCGCCGTCGGCTCGTGGGCTTCCCCCCCGACGGGACCGCGCGACCGCACGAGCGGCCGGGCGGCGGCCATGACGATCAGGGCGATCAGGGCGGTCCGCAGCACAAGCAGAAGCAGATGCCGTAGCTTGAGGCGTCGCGCGCTCTGCCGCTCCGCCTCGCTCAGGTAGCGAATCGGCGGGAACTCCGCTTCGGGGGGCACGCGACGCTCGAGCAGATGCAGCAGCGCTGGGATCGCCGCGGCGGCGAGCCCGAGCAGTGCCAGTGGATGCAGGAAGCTCACGCGAGGAGGCGGAGCGCCATGCCGAACGGCAGGTCGGTCAGCACATGGTGATACCCGATCCCGTGGCGGCGGCACGCGCTCCGCCACGCCGCCACCTCGCGGCGCACCGTCTCGCCATATGCGCGCGCCAGCTCGCGCGGCCGCACCACCACGCTCGCTGCGGACTCCGGATCCCGCAACCGCACCTCGGGAGGACCGGCCAGCTCGGCCTCCGCCGGATCCATCAAGTGGAACACGATGACGTTGTGGCCGCGGTGGCGCAGGTAGCGGAGCGCGGTGAGCGCGAGGGCCCGGTCGAACAGCAGATCGGACACGAGGACCACGAGACCACGGCGCGCCAGCAAGCCCGTGAGATGCAGCAGCGCGGCCTCAGCGGCCGTGCCGCGGCCGTCCGGCGTATCGAGCAATCCCCGCACCAGGCGGGTCCACTGGCCCGTCCTTGCCCGGGCGGGGATCACCTGCCGCACGGCCTCGTCGAACGTGATCAGCCCCGTAGCGTCGCGCTGCCGGAGCAGAATCAGCGCCAGGGCCGCCGCCAGCCGATCGGCGTAGGCGCGCTTGGTGAGCCGGCCGGGCGCACCGCGCCAGGCCATCGACCGGCTCGCGTCCACTAGCAGCATGGCCCGCAGATTCGTTTCTTCCTCGAACTGCTTCACGAACAGCCGATCGGCCCGCGCCAAGATCTTCCAGTCGAGGTAGCGCGGCTCGTCGCCCGGTTGGTACGCACGGTGCTCCGTGAATTCCACGGAGAATCCTCGAAACGGCGAGCGGTGGATCCCCGCCAGGAAACCCTCGACCACCCCCTGTGCCACGATCTCGATGCCACCCAGGCGCGCCACTTCCGCCGGATCCAGCAAATCGATGCGTCTGACGTCAGTCATGGGTGGCGGAAGGTAATGAGCCGCCGAGTGTCCGGGGTAGAGGACAGTGGGCGGGGCGTGATCCCCGTTCCATCGCAGCAACACACGATGGCATCGCCACTTACGGGCCAATTCCCCGAGGCGCCACCTGGCATGGTCCCTGCCCCTCCACTGCGGCGTCCGGAGGATTCTTTATGCTCGCAACCTTGGGTTTCTTGAGTCTGTTGACGGTGTCCGGTCGGGCGCCCACGCCCCAGCCGGCTTCCTTCTATTATCGCCCCCACGTCGAGGTTTGGACCAACCGCGGTGACGATCCCTACGCCAGCGGCCAGGCGGCGCGGGTCTATTTTCGCACCGAGCAGGACGCCTATGTCACGATCCTGCGGGTCGACACGGATGGTCGGGTGCGTGTCCTGTACCCGCGCGAGCCGTGGGACGACAATTTCGCGCGCGGCGGCCGCGAGTACGACGTGTTGCAGCGTTCTGCCCCCGAGGCCTTCTACGTCGACGACTACCCCGGCGTCGGGTACATCTTCGCCGTGGCGGCAGCGGATCCGTTCGTGTACGACGCCATCAAGAGCGAAGATCATTGGGATTATCGTCTCATCGCAGACGGGCGCGTTCGTGGCGACCCGTATACCGCCCTTACCGACCTCGCCCAGCGCATCGTGCCCGACGGGTACACTGACTGGGATTACGACATCGCACCGTACTACGTGCAGCAGCATTACGATTATCCCCGGTTCCTGTGCTACGATTGCCATACGTACGTGAGCTATCCGTACTGGAGTCCGTACGACTACAGCTGCGTCCGTTTCCGGATCGTGATGTACGACGATCCGTACTACTACCCCTACCGCTACTCCGGCGGTACCCGTGTGGTATTTACGCGGCCCCTCAGGCCGGAGCCGCGGTTCATCTTCAAGGACCGGCAGGGTTCGAGCCTGTTCATCACGCGCGTGCCGCAACGCCCGGTGAACGACGACCGGCGCCGGGACGTGGGCGTGCGCGGGCGGGACTTGGGCGGCGGCACGATTCCACCGCCGCACATTCAGCCCCGGCCGCGTCCCATCACCGGCGGAGACGTGCCGGTGACCGAGCGGCCGCGGCAGCGGCCGCTCACCGGGGACCCGCCGCGCAATGACGATGACGGCGTCGGGCGCCGCCGCCCGGACCATCCGGAACACCCGGAGCATCCGGAGCACCCCGACCACCCTGGCCGGCGCGATCGCCCTGGGCAGTCTGAAGCCCCGAGCACTCCCGACCCGCGAGCGCGTCCGGAGCGGCCGGCGCAAGAGGTGCGACCGGACGTGTTCCGGCCGGACCGCGCCCGGAGCGAACCCCCTGGCGTGGCGGCTCCCGAGCGCCCGCGGACCGAGCCGCGGCGTCCAGCAGCGAGTCGCTCGCCAAGCGCGCCGCCCCCAGCGCCACGTGTCCAGCCCCCGGCCGCTCCGCCGGCGCCGCCGCGCAGCGAGCCGCGCGTCGAGCCGAAACGCGACGCCCCGAAACAGCGGCCCCAGAACGAGCCAGAGCTCAAACGGCGCAAGCCGTAGCCAGAGCTCGCCGATACGACGCGCCCGGCCGTGGTTCTCGACGGTCGGGCGCGTTAGCTTTCCGTCCCTTTCCTCCTGCGGAGCTGGAGCGGTGCATCCACAGCTCGGTCTGAGCGCTGTGCTCATCCCGTGCGCCCTCGCGGCGCAAACCCCGGCGGCCGTCCAGCGAGCCGCCAATTCGATCACCGCCGAGGGGGTGCGACACCACATCGGCGTGCTCGCGGACGACTCCATGCTCGGCCGAGCCACGCCGAGTCCGCAGCTCGAGCAAGTAGCGCAGTACGTCGCCGAGCAGTTCCGGCGGTCCGGACTGAAGCCCGCCGGGGACACCGGCTATGTGCAGCGCTACACCGTCACGCAACGCGTCGTGGATACTCAGGTGAGCGTGATCCGCATCGCCGGCGCGGCGCCCGCGACACTCAAGCCGGGCAGCGACGTCTATCTCCTGCGATTCACGCCGCTGCCGACGCGAGAGCTGAGCGGCCCGGTGGTGTTGTTCACGGGCACGCCCGACTCGGCGAATCCGCTGGCCGGCGCGGACGTGAACGGTGCATGGGCGGCGATCATCGCCACGGCGATGCCTCAGGGTATTCAAATCAACCCGGAGTGGGTCATGGCCGTGCTCCGCGGCGGCGCGATCGGCTGGATGGTGATCTCGAATCGCCCCGACGCGCAGTGGCAGAACCGGCTGGCGCGCACCACCGCCCCCACCCGCACGCTGGAAGGCGTCCCGTCGGACGCGGAGCCCGCTGCCGGCGCGTTCGAGATCCGGGACGCGACGGCGGCAGCGACCCTGGGCATCGACCCGGCGGCGTTGCGGGCAGGGACCGGCCGCTGGACCGCCCGCCGCCTCCCGGCCACGGTCACCTATCTGGTGAAGGAGCGCGAGCTGGCCCGCGCCTCCGCGCCGAACGTGATCGGCGTGCTCGAGGGAAGCGACCCCAAGCTCAAGAGCGAGTACGTCTTCTTCACCGGCCACATGGATCACATCGGGACCCCCGGGGCGGGTGAAGGCTGTGTCGCGAAGGGGGCCGACTCGATTTGCAACGGTGCCGATGACGATGCCTCCGGCACGACGGCCGTACTCGAGGCGGCCGAGGCGTTCTCAAAACTGGCGCCGCATCCCAAGCGCTCGCTCGCCTTCATGACCGTGAGCGGAGAGGAACGCGGCCTGTGGGGCAGCCAGTTCTTCTCCGAGCACCCGACGGTGCCACTCGCGAAAGTGGTCGCCGACTTGAACAGCGATATGGTGGGTCGTAACTGGAAGGACACGATCGTCGTGATCGGTAAGGAGCACTCGAACCTCGGCGCCACGCTGAACCGCGTCGCCGCGGCCCATCCCGAGCTTCGGATGACGGCGATCGACGACATCTGGCCGCAGGAGCGCTTCTACTTCCGCTCGGATCACTACAACTTCGCGCGGAAAGGCGTCCCGATCCTGTTTTTCTTCAACGGCACGCACGCCGACTATCACCAGGTGGGCGATTCCCCGGACAAGATCGACGCCGAGAAGGAATCGCGTATCGTCAAGCTGCTGTTTTACCTCGGGCTGGAGGTGGCGAACGCCGCCGAACGCCCGAAGTGGAATCCCGAGAGCTACAAGCAGATCGTGACGGGGGCGAACTGACCGTTAGGGCAACGCCGCCAGCAGCTCTGCGTTCGTCTTCGTCCGCCTGAGCTGCGCCAGCAGCACGTCCAGCGCTTTCTCCGGCGGGAGCCCCACCAGGCCCCGCCGAAGTTTTTGTTTGGCCTCCACGATAGCCGGCTCGGCGAGCAGCTCCTCGCGCCGAGTCCCGGTCGCCGCAATATCCACGGCCGGGTACAGCCGCCGGTCGGCGAGCTCACGTGCCAGTCGCAGCTCGGCGTTGCCGGTGCCCTTGAACTCCTCGAAAATCACGTCGTCCATGCGGCTGTCGGTCTCGACGAGCGCCGTCGCGACGACGCTGAGGGACCCGCCGCCCGGAACCGCCCGCGCCGCGCCGAACAAAGCCTTGGGCTTGGCCAGCGCGTTGGAGTCGAGGCCGCCGGACATGGTGCGGCCGCTCGATCGCCCGGTGGTGTTGTGCGAGCGGGCGAGGCGCGTGAGCGAGTCGAGCACGATCACCACGTCTTTCCCGAGCTCGACCTGGCGGCGCGCGTGCTCGAACACCATGTCCGCCACGGCGACATGCCGCTCGTGCGGCAGATCGAAGCTCGACGCGATCACTTCGCCCCGGCCCCAGTCGATCATCTCGCTGACTTCCTCGGGCCGCTCGTCCACCAGCAGGATGAGCAGGATCGCCTCCGGATAGTTCAGGGCCACACCTTCGGCCACCGCCTGCAGCATCACGGTTTTGCCGGCCTTGGGCGGCGAGACGATGAGCGCGCGCTGCCCGAAGCCGAACGGACAGACCAGGTCCACCACGCGCTGGATTTCCGCGGTACGCGGACTCGAGGCGCGGGGCGTCTCGAGCGACAGCGGCCGCGACGGGTGGACGGCGCCGAGCTGCGCGAACTCGGGGCGGTCGCCGAGCGGCGCGCCGGGCGGCGCGCCGTTGACACCCAGCACGCGACCGTTCTCGAGCGTGAGCAGATCGCCCCGGCGCAAGCCGGGAAGGCGCACGGGGGCGTCGCCCTTCGCGGGGAGATAGCTATTCGCCGCGAGCCGCAGGAAACCGCCTTTGGGGGCGGGGTCGAACCAGCCGGTGATGGGAGGCAAGGACTGAAAACTAATCTAGGGACATCAGACGCCAGACATCAAACATCGGGGGGTGGTTCCTCTGCCGTCTGACGTCTGAAGTCTGACGTCTCACGGCTATATTTCCCCCCGCCATGCGCCAAGACCACATCCGCAACTTCTGTATCGTGGCCCACATCGACCACGGCAAGTCGACGCTGGCCGATCGGCTGATCGAGCTCACGGGAACGCTCGACAAGCGGCTGATGCGCGAGCAGGTGCTGGACACGATGGACTTGGAGCGCGAGCGCGGCATCACCATCAAGCTGAACGCCGTGCGGATGAGCTACCACGCCCGGGATGGCCAGCTGTACGAGCTGAACCTGATCGACACCCCCGGGCACGTCGATTTCACCTACGAGGTCTCGCGCTCGCTCGCTGCGTGCGAGGGAGCGATCCTGGTCGTCGATGCGTCGCAGGGTATCCAGGCCCAGACGATCTCCAACCTCTTCCTGGCGCTGGACGCGGGACTCGAGATCATCCCGGTGCTCAACAAGATCGATCTCCCCGGCGCGGAGCCCGACCGCCGGGCCAAGGAGATTCACGAGCTCATCGGGGCAAAGCCGGACGAGATCCTGCGCATCTCGGCGAAGGAGGGCACCAACGTCCCCGAGCTGCTCGAAGCGGTCGTGCGGCGCGTCCCACCCCCGCGCGGCACGCGCGACGCCCCGCTGCGGGCGCTGATCTTCGACTCCTACTACGACCGCTACCGCGGCGCGATCCCGAGCATCCGGGTGGTGGACGGCGTGCTGACCCCGGGAATGAAGATCGCCTTCGGCGCCCACACGGCCGACCTCTACGAAGTGGACGAAGTCGGCTACCTGCAGTTGGGCCACAAGCCGACCGAGCTGCTCGAGGCCGGCGAGGTCGGTTACTTCGTCGCCAACATCCGCGGGGTGCGGGAGACCCAGCCCGGGGACACGGTGGTCGACGCGGAGCACCGGGACGTGGCGCTGCTCCCCGGGTACCGCGAGGTCAAGTCGATGGTGTTCGCCGGCCTCTACCCGACCAACGCCGAGCAGTTCGAAGAGCTGCGCGACGCGCTCGCCAAGCTGCAGCTCAACGACGCCTCGCTCCACTACGAGCCGGAGTCGTCGGTCGCGCTGGGCTTCGGGTTCCGCTGCGGGTTCCTCGGCCTGCTGCATATGGAGATCGTGCGGGAGCGGTTGGAGCGGGAGTTCAACCTCGACCTGATCAGCACGGTGCCGAACGTGGAATATCACGTGCATCGCACCGACGGCACGGTGGAGGTGGTCGAAAACCCCAGCCTGATGCCGCACGGCTCCGAAGTGGACCACATCGCGGAGCCGTACGTCAAGGCGCGGATCCTGGTCCCGGCCGAGTACATCGGCGCGATCATGAAGCTCGGCCAGGAGCGGCGCGGGGTGTACCGGGGGATGCACTACGTGGACCCGACCCGCGTCGAGTTCAGCTGGGAGTTCCCGTTGGGTGAGATCATCCTCGACTTCTACGACAAGTTGAAGACGATCTCCCGGGGCTACGCGTCGCTCGATTACGAGTTCCTCGAGTACCGGCCGTCCGAGCTCGTGAAGCTGGACATGCTCCTGAACGGCGAGGCGGTGGACGCGTTTTCCGTCATCATTCACCGCGACAAGGCATACGAATGGGGACGGAAGATCGCCGAGAAGCTCAAGGAGCTGATCCCGCGCCAGCTGTTCGAGGTCGTAATCCAGGCCGCGATCGGTACCAAGGTGATCGCGCGCGAATCGATTCGCCCGCTGCGCAAGAACGTCACCGCCAAGTGCTACGGCGGCGACGTCACCCGGAAGCGCAAACTGCTCGAGAAGCAGAAGGAAGGAAAGCGGCGCATGAAGCAGGTGGGGACGGTGGAGATTCCGCAGGAAGCCTTCCTCGCGGTCCTCCAGGTTGACTAGCCTCGTCATCCAGACGGCCTTCCTCGGAGACGTCGTGCTCACGACGCCGCTGCTCGAGGCGCTCGCGCAGCGGTATGGCCCTCTCGACGTCGTCACGACCCCCGCCGCCGCACCCCTGCTCGAGACGCATCCGGCGGTACGCCGCGTGATCCGCTACGACAAACGGGCAAAGGACCGGGGACTAGGGCGTTTGCTTCGGCTCGCCCGGACGCTCCGGGCGGAGCGCTACGAAGCGGCGTATCTTCCCCATCGTTCGCTCCGCACCGCGGCGCTGGCCTGGCTCGCCCGGATTCCGAAGCGCGTGGGATTCCGCGACGGCTGGCCGATGCTGTATACCGAGGTGCGGCAGCGCGCCACGACCGACCACGAGATCGATCGCCTGCTCGCGTTGGCCGGCCCCGACCGTACGGGCGGCGCGATGGCGCCGGTGATGCCGCGGCTCGGCACGACGGCCGTGGATCGCGCGGCCGCCGAGGGACTTCTGGGCGAGCACGGGATCGGCGAGCCGTTCGCGGCGCTGGCGCCGGGCTCGATCTGGGGCAGTAAGCGTTGGCCGTACTATGCCGAGCTTGCCGAGCGGCTCGCTGCGAGCGCCGCGGTCGTGGTCCTGGGGGGCCCGGAAGATCGGAGTCTGGGAGACGAGATCGTCCGGGCGGTAGAGGGCGGTGGCGGGCGGTGCCGAGCGGCCAATGGGTGCGGCAGGCTGACGCTGCGCCAGTCGGCGGAAGTCATCCGCCGCGCCGCCGTGCTCGTGACCAACGACAGCGCGCCGCTGCACTTCGCACAGGCGGTCGGCACGCCGACGGTGGCGATCTTCGGGTCCACGGTGCCGGCGTTCGGGTTCGGGCCGCGCGGAGCGCATGACCGCGTGGTCCAGCGCGAGGGCCTGTCGTGCCGTCCCTGCTCGGCGCACGGACCGCCGAGCTGCCCGCTGGGTCATCATTTGTGCATGAAATCAGTCTCGGTCGAGGACGTCCTGCTCGCCATCGAGGAGACCGGTGCGCTACATCGTCGGGATTGACATCGGCGGTACCAACATCGTGGTCGGCACGGTGGCCGAGGACGGCTCGGAGCTGGTCGGACTGGTCTCGGCGCCCACCATCTCGGAGCAGGGCGCGGAAGCTGTGATCGAGCGGATCGTGAAGCTCGCGCGCGCGTCCGTGGGCGAGGCGCGCGGCAAGGAGATCGCGGGCGTGGGAATCGGGTCGCCGGGCCCGCTCAACACCAAGACCGGCATCGTGCTCCTCACGCCGAACCTCGGCTGGACGAACTTCCCATTGCGCGACCGGCTGGGACAGGCGCTCGGCCTGCCCGCCACGCTCGACAACGACGCCAACTGCGCGATCTTCGGCGAGTGGTGGCGCGGGGCCGCGCGCGGCTCCGCCTATGTGGTCGGGCTCACGATCGGCACGGGGATCGGGGGCGGCATCGTACTCGGGGGAGCGATCTACCGTGGGGTCTCGGACGTGGCGGGCGAGATCGGCCACATGTCCATCGATTCCAACGGCCGGCGCTGCAAGTGCGGCAACGACGGGTGCCTCGAGGCCTACGCGTCCGGGCCCGCGATCGCGGCGCGCGCCGTCGAAGGAATCGAAACCGGCGCGGACACCTCGCTGCCGCGCTACGTGAACGGTGATCTGTCCAAGATCACCGCGCAGATCGTGTACGAAGCGGCGCACGACGGCGACCAGTACGCCCTGGAGGTGGTGCACGACACGGCGAAGTTCCTGGGAACGGGCGTCGCCAACATCGTCAATATCTTCAACCCCGAGGTGGTGGTGATCTGCGGCGGCGTGACGCTGGCCGGTGAGAAGCTGTTCGCGCCACTGCGCGGCGAAGTGAAGCGCCGGGCCTTCAAACCCGCCGTCGACGCGTGCCGCATCGTGCCCGGGGAGCTCACCGGCACGGCGGGCGTGTACGGTGCCGCCGCGGTGTTCGTGCAGCGGACCTGGGGAACGGTGTGAAGCGACTCGGGGTCATCGGCTCCCTGGTGTGGGACACCATCTACGGCCGCGACCCCGCGCAGCCCGCCGTCGAGGAATGGGGCGGGATCTCCTACTCCCTGGCCGCGCTCGACGCCACGCTGCCGGACGATTGGGTGATCGTGCCCATCGTCAAGGTGGGACGGGACCTCGCCGCCCGGGCGAACGCCTTCCTGCGCACGCTGCGGCATGTGGCCCCGGGCAGCCGTTTCATCGAGGTGCCGGAAGCCAACAACCGCGTCACCCTGCGATACTTTTCGGCGGAGCGCCGCTGCGAGCAGATGGCGGGCGGCGTGCCACCCTGGACGTGGCCCGAGCTGGGGCCCAACGTGGCCGACCTGGACGCGCTGTACGTGAATTTCATCTCCGGCTACGAGATGACCCTGGCGACGGCGCAGTTTCTGCGGCGTGGGTTCGGGAAGCTCATCTACGCCGACCTCCACAGTCTCTTCCTCGGCAAGGAGTCGGACGGCACGCGGGTGCTGCAGCCGCTGGTCGACGCGCCGGCGTGGTTCGGCTGCGTCGACGTCGCGCAGCTCAACGAAGCGGAGATGCAGCAGCTGGGAGACGATCCCCTCGCGGCCGCCGCCGCCGCGCTGGCGCAAGGATGTCACACGCTGCTCGTCACGCTCGGTGCCCGGGGAGCGGCGTACTTCGTCGGATCGCAGGACGGTCGGATGGGGCAGCCCGGTGCGCCCATCCGCTCGGGGCGCGTCGCGCCCGACCGGAGCGACCGCGCGCCTGCCGAAGGGGGAGACCCCACCGGCTGCGGCGACGTGTTCGGGGCGACCGTGGTCGCGTCGCTGCTCGCGGGCACTCCGCTGGCGGACGCGTTGCAGCTCGCGACGCGGATGGCCGCCCGCAACGTGACCTATCGGGGCGCGACCGGTCTGCGCGATCACCTGCTCGGCAAACTGACGAGCGCATGACGCGCCTCGTCGAAGTCCCCGCGCACTTCGACGACCGCTCGTTCGACCAGTTCGCGGGAGCATTCGCCGAAGCGCGCCGGGACGACGAGCGCTTGCTGTTCGACGCACACGCCGCAGAGTGGGCGTCGCCCTACGGCCTGGTCGGACTGCTCGCCGCGGGACAGGCGGCGCGTCGGCCGGGGTCGGGGTCACCCGCCGAGCGACCGCTGCTCACGGCGCCGACCAGCCTCGAGGTGCTGAGCTACTGGGCCCGCGCCGGTTTTTTTCGCGAGGCGGCCGAGCTGTTCGAAATCCACGGCAAGGTGCCACGCCTGAAAGCGGCGGAGGAAAGTGAAGTGCTGCTGCCGGTGACCCCGGTGCGGGCGGCGGAGGACGTGCACGCGGTGGTGAGCAAAATTCAGCAGCGCGCCTCTGCCATCCTGGCGTCCGAGCTGAGCCTCGACCCCAAGGCGACGATGGGGTTCGCTATGGCGCTTTCGGAGGCATGTCAGAATATTGTAGAACACGCGGGCACGGGCGGGTGGGTGGCGGTGCAGGCGTACAACTGGCGTCGCAAGCTGGCCCGGCGGGTGGTGGTGATCGCGGTGGCGGACGCGGGGGTGGGGTTCCGACACTCGCTCGAGCCGACCCAGAACAAGCGCTTCGGCGACCGCTGGGGCGACGCGGCGGCGCTGGAAGCGGCGCTGGTGCAAGGCGTGAGCCGGTTTCGTGACCCCGGGCGCGGGCAGGGGCTCGCCGGCATCCGGCGCTACCTGCTCCGCTGGACGGGCAAGATCGCGATCCGCAGCGGCACCGCCCGCATCGCGATCGTACCGCAGTGGGACGACGACGTCCCATTGAAGGATGGCCTGCCGCCCTTCCCGGGCGCACAGGTACTCATCATCATCCCTGAACAGGGGTCCGCCGACCGGTGATACAGTACATCGACATGCACGCGGTGCTCCAGGAGTCGATCTCGGGCGTCTACGCGGACCTCGTCACGCGGCCGACGGGCCGGGTGGTGCGCGAGCGGATCGAGCGGGCGATCGCGGGCCGGGGGGGGGACACCGGCGAGATTACGATCGCCCGCATGGACTTCACCGGCGTCGGGTGCATCGACTACTCCTGCGCCGACGAGATCGTGGCCAAGCTGCTGCGCGACCGGCCGGCCGTGCTGGTCCTGTCGGGGATCACGGACGGGCATCGTGAGGCGATCGAGCCGGTGTTATCGGGCCACGGCCTTGCGGTGCTGATCGAGCGGGCCGACGGGACACTCGAGAGTCTCGGCGCGGCCGCGGCGGTGGCGGCACTGCTCGACGAGCTCGTGGCCCGGCGCCTCGCCGCGCGCCGGCCCGGAGGTACGTACGCGCTGACGCTCGCGTGAAGCGCCGCCTCGGGTTCTCAACGCGCGCGATCCACGGCGACCCCGAGGCCCGCCCCGACTGGACGCCGGTGGTGGCGCCCCTGTACCAGAGCAGCACGTTCACCAACCCGATCGGCTCCACCGCCGAAGTCCTCTACACCCGCTACGGCAACAACCCCAACCAGACGGCGATCGCGAAGCGCCTCGCCGCGCTCGAGGGCGCGGAGGCGGCGATCTTTCTCTCGAGCGGGATGGGCGCCATCGCCCTGTCGCACCTGGCGGTGCTGCGGCCGGGCGACCATCTGCTGTCGAGCGAGTGGATCTACGGCGGTGTGCAGCGCCTGTTCGCGCAGGAATTCGGGCGGTTCGGGATCGAGGTGTCGTTCGTCGGCCCGCTCGAGTCCCGGACCTGGAAGCGGGCCCTCAAGAAGAACACGCGTGCGATCTTCGTGGAGACGCCGACCAACCCGCTGCTGCGGGTGCTCGATCTCGAGCCGATCGCGACGTTGTGCAAGACCGAAGGGCTCGCGCTGCTGGTAGACTCGACCTTTGCCACGCCCATCAACTTCCGGCCGCTGGAGCACGGCGCGGACGTCGTGATCCACAGCGCCACCAAGTACTTGAACGGGCACACGGACGTGATCGCGGGCGCGGTCGCCGGCACCGAGTCGGTGATCGAGGAGGTGCGCAAGCTGATGCAGGTGTGGGGCCAGGCGATCGATCCGATGGCGGCGTGGCTGATCGAGCGCGGCATGAAGACCCTGGCGGTGCGGGTCGACCGGCAGAACGCGACGGCGCTGCGTGTGGCGGAGTGGTGCGCCAAGCAAGCGCAGTTCGGCGCCGTCCATCACCCCGGGCTGCCGTCCCACCCCGACCACGAAGACGCGAAGCGGCTCATGAGCGGTTTCGGGGGGATGCTGGCGGTGGAGCTGAAGGGGGGCGCGCGGGCGGCGGAGCGGTTCTTGCGGGCGCTGACGATCGCGGCGCACGCGCCGAGCCTCGGGGGCGTGGAGACGCTCGTGTCGGAGCCGCGCCTGACCTCGCACGCCATGCTGACCGCCGACGCCCGAGCCCGGGCTGGCATTCCGGACGGGTTCTTGAGATTTTCCATCGGACTGGAGGACGCGGACGACATCATTGCGGACTTCGCCCAGGCCCTGGCGCAGTTGTAAGTGATCAAGTTCACGAATGTCTTCAAGGCCTTCCCGAAAGGGGGGCTCGCCCTGAAGGACGTTTCGTTCCACATCGCGAAGGGCGAGTTCGTATTTCTCACCGGCCACTCCGGCGCCGGCAAATCCACCGTCCTCAAGCTGATCTACGCAGAGGAGCCCGCGACGAGCGGCGAGGTGCGCGTATCGGGCTTCAACCTGGCCGAGGCGCGCCGCAAGGACATTCCGATGCTGCGCCGGCGGCTCGGGATCGTGTTCCAGGATTTCCGGCTGCTCGAGGACCGCACGGCCGAGGAGAACGTGGCGTTCGCGCTCGAGGTGACCGGGGCGCGGCGCGCGTCGATTCCCGCCCGCGTCATGCGCGTGCTCACGCAGGTCGGTCTCGCGGCCAAGGCCCAGGCCTATCCGCGTGAGCTGTCGGGCGGCGAGCAGCAGCGGGTGGCGATCGCCCGCGCGCTCGTGAACGAGCCGACGGTCCTGCTGGCGGACGAGCCGACGGGCAATCTCGACGAGCGGGCCACCCGCGGGGTATTCCAGCTGCTGCGCGACATCAACGCGAGCGGCACGGCCGTCGTGATGGCGACCCACGACCTCGACCTGGTGCGCCAGGCGCCGTACCGCGTCATCGAGCTCCAGGAAGGCGCGCTGATGTACGACTCCGCCGTCGACGAGCCGCGCGACGAGGCCGTCAGCCCGTGAACCTCGTCATCCGCGAGGCGCTGCTCGCGTTCCGCCGCGCCCCCCTCTTGTCGGCGCTGTCGGTCACGACGATCGCGTTCTCGTTGTTCGTGGTGGGCCTGTTCGGGCTCGTGGCCGTGAACCTGCAGCAGGCGCTGCGGGACGTGGCCGAGCGGGTGGAGATCGTCGCCTACCTGCTCCCGGGCGCGCCGATCGAAACCATTACGCTGGCGCAGAAGGACATCGAGGCGTTCCCCGAAGTGCAGGCGGCGAGCTACGTGAGCGAGGACCAGGCGCTGCAACGCGCCCGCACCGAACTCGTCGAGTTTCGCGACGTGCTGCAGGAGCTGGAGCGCAATCCGCTGCCCGCCTCGATCGAGGTGAAGCTCAAGCCCCGCTTCCGCGACGTCGACCACGTGAACGACGTCGCCGAGCGGCTGCGTGGCTTCGGGTTCGTGGACGACGTGCGGTTCGGGCGCGACTGGGTGGAGAAGCTCGATCGGCTCCGCCAGATCGCGGCCGCCGTGGGGCTCGTCGTGGGCGCGGCGTTCGCCACCGTGGCGATCATCATCATCGGCACGACGATCCGCATGGCGGTGCTGCAGCGCAGCCGCGAGATCGCCATCATGCGCCTGGTCGGAGCGACCAACGGCTTCGTGCGGCGCCCGTTCCTGCTGCAGGGCGCGCTCAAGGGGATGCTCGGCGGGCTGGCGGCGGTGGCGTTGTCGTACGGCGCGTACGCGCTCATCAACCGCTGGCTGATTCACGCCGCCTTCTTCTCGCAGGAACAGGCGGTCGCGATCGTCGGGTTCGGAATGCTCATCGGCTTTTTTGGAAGTGCGGCGAGCGTCGGCAGACATCTGCGGCGGGTATGAACCGTCACGGAGCAACGTCACGAGGAATCGTCACGAACAGACGTCGCGAAACGACGTCACGTAGGGACGTCGACCACGGTTCCTCGCGACGTCTTCTCGTGACGTCGTTCTGCTACGCCGTTCTCGTGACGCCTCTGATAGCGCAGCGGCCCGCCCCGTTCGATCAACAGCTGAGGGATAACCAAAAGCGATTGGAGGATATCCGCCGCGAGCGGACGCAAGTCGAGCAGGAACTCGAGCGACTGCGCACCCAGGTGCACTCCCTCTCCGACGAGCTCGCGAACCTCGAGCGGCAGAAGGAGAGCACGAACCGCATCGTGAACGAGCTCGACCGCCAGATCAACGGCCTCTCCGACCAGATCGATCGCACGACGGTGGATCTGCTGCTCGCGCAGGACGCATTGGAAGAGAAGCGCGCCGTGCTCGAGCGGCGCCTGGTGGACATCTACAAGCGCGGGCCGCTGTACGCCTACCAGGTGCTGCTCGCGGCGGAAACCTTCGGCGATCTGCTGTCGCGCTACAAGTACCTCTTCCTCGTCAGCCAGCAGGATCGCCTGCTCAAGAACGACATGTCCAAGCTGCGCAACCGTATCGCGCGCGAGCGGCAGACGCTGGTGGACGCGCGCGACGCCCTCGGCCGCCGCAAGAACGAGCGCACCGACGAGCTGCAGCGCTATCTCGCGCTCGAGCACACGCGCGAGGCCTCACTGCGCGAGACCCAACGGAGCGCGCGGGAGGCGGCGGAGCGGCTGTCCCAGCTCGAGCGCGACGAGCGGAGCCTGAACGACCGGGTCGCGGCACTGGAGCGCGCGCGCCGCGAGGCCGAGGCCCGCGGCGTCGCCCGGGCCGCCGCGTCGATCACGACCGCCGACCTGGGCCAGCTCGACTGGCCGGTCGACGGCAAACTCGTGTACCAGTTCGGCACCGCCGCCGGCCCGAACAACACGCGGATCCCCTGGCACGGCATCGGCATCGCCGCGCCCCTCGGGACGCCGGTGCGCGCCATCGCGAGCGGCACCGTGAGTCTCGCCGGTCCGCTCGGCACGTACCTCACATCGGTGCTGCTCGACCACGGCGGCGGCTACTACAGCTTCTACGGGTATTTGAGCGACGCGGCCGTGGCCAAGGGCGAGCGTGTCCTCAAAGGGCAGGTCATCGGCCACGTGGGTGGCGAGTCGAGCGACCGCGGCCCGCACCTCCACTTCGAGATCCGGGGACAGGGGGGGATCGCGCTCGATCCCGTCAACTGGCTGAAGAGCCACCGATAGGCGTGAGGCGTCACGCAGAGACGTCGCGCGAAGTCGTCACGCAGAGACGTCAAGCCGGCTACGGTTCTCCGCGACGTTTGCTCGTGACGTAGTTTCGCGACGGAGTCAATTCTCCGACACGCCGATCCGATCGGGCTCGCCTTTCTTCCCGCGGTCGAGCGCGGCTTCGACCTGCGTGAAGAGATCTTCCGGCCGCAGCACCTGGGAATGCGGATACGCGACGAGGTCCGAGATCGGGAAACGTGTGGCGGGCCATCATCTGGCGCAGCCGCTCCACGAAGTGCCGGCCCCCCAGCGCGTCCGTCTCCGGGAGGATCAGCGCGAACTCGTCACCGCCGTAGCGGGCCACGAAGTCCGGCGCGCGGATTTCGCGCTGCATCATCGCGCCGACCTCGGCGAGCACGCGGTCCCCCGCCGGCTGGCCCAGCCGCTCGTTGATGTCCCGCAGCCGGTCCACATCGATGACCACGACCACGAAGCGCAGCGCGTAGCGGCGGGCCCGCTCGAACTCGTCTCGCAGCCGGCGATCGAGCGCGTCGAGGCTGGCGCACCCGGTCAGGACATCCGTCACTCCGGCGCTGATCTGGCGTCGGTAGATCGCGGCGCGCCGCTCCTCGTTCTCGAGCACCCGCGCGGCTGCCTGCGCGATGGTGTTGGCGAAGGCCACGTCCTGGGGGCGGAGGCGCGGGTCGCCGGTGACGGTACGGAGGAAAAAGACGCCGGCGGCGCGGCCCTGCACGAACACGGGGAGTGCCACGGCCGACTGCACGTTCACCTCGATGCCCTGCTGCACCCAGTGCCGGCGGATCGTATCGAACAGCGGGTGCTCGCGCACGTCGTGGCTGATCACGGGGCGCTCGGTGCGAATGGCCTCCTGGATCTCGGGGTAGCGCTCCAGCTCCACCCGCAGGTCGCGGATCGCGGGATTCTCGTAGACCGCGACCACGCGCCCCTGGTCCTCGCCCGGGGCGGTGAGCACGAAGGAGCAGTGCGTCAACCCGAACGCCTGGCCCACCCGCCGCACGAGCGTCTGGAAGATCTCGTCGGCGCGCAGCGCGGCCGAGACCTCCTGGAAAATGTCGAACAGCAGATCGCGGGTGCGCAGCGCGTCCCGCGCCTCCCGCACCTCCCCCCGGGCGCGCAGGTCGGCGTCGATCCGGGCGCGCAGCTCGCCGAAGTGCACCGGGCTCGCCATCGCGTCCTGGGCACCGGCCTGGAGGGCATCGGCCACCGCGTCGGCCCCGCCGTCCGCCACCAGCACGATCACGGGGGCCGCCGAGAACCGGGGCGCGGTCGCCAACGCGCGCACCGCCTCGGCGAGACGGGCGTCCCGGGCACCGACGGCAAAAATCAGCAGGTCCGGCGCGTTCTGGTCGGGCCGGTCGGCGACCGGCGGGGGATACGGCGCCTCCGTGACCTGGAATCCAGCACGTACCAGGAAGCGCTCGAGGCCTTCCGGGCGGGCGGCGGGATCGCCGACGAGGAGGAGGCGAGATTGGATTTGCTCGGGCAACGGCGCTCGCGCACGTTTGGAGGCGTGTCAAGCTATCGTTCACGGTATGGGACGGCAACCGCGGCGCGCGGCGCGTGAGCGTCCCGGCACCTGAGACGCGGCGCCAGCGGCGGCGCATGGTGGCGGGCCAACTCGCGGCGCGCGGCATCACCGACCGGCGACTGCTCGCAACGCTGGCGCGCGTGCCGCGCGAGTGGTTCCTCCCGCCGCATCTCGCGCACGACGCCTACGAGGACGCTCCGCTCCCGATCGGCAGCGGTCAGACGATCTCCCAGCCCTACATCGTGGCGCTGATGACGCAGTGCCTTGCGGTGAGGCGGGGCGACCGGGTCCTCGAGATCGGCACCGGGTCGGGATACCAGACCGCGATCCTGGCGCACCTGGGCGCCCGCGTGTGGACGATCGAGCGGCTGCCCGATCTGCTGGTCGAAGCGGAGGAGCGGTTCCGGCGGCTGCGGCTCGCGCCCATCGAGACGCGGCTGGGCGACGGCGCGCGTGGCTGGCCCGAGCGTGCTCCGTTCCACGGCATCCTGGTCACGGCCGCCGCGCCGGGCGTACCGCCGCCACTCGTCGCGCAACTGGTGGTGGGCGGCCGGCTGGTGATTCCCATCGGGGATCTGAGCGCCCAGGAGCTGGTCATCATCACGCGCACGCCGGCCGGGCTCGACGAGCGGCGCGCGGGCGGCGTGCGGTTCGTCCCGCTCATCTCGCAACTCGCGTTCAGAGAAGGAGACCGGAACTGAAGCCGAGCCGCGACGACCTGCTGGGCGCGCACGTGTCGACCCTCGGAGGAGTCGGGACGGCGCCCGCCCGGGCGCTGGCGATCGGCGCCACCGCCATCCAGGTCTTCACCAAGACGCCGAACCAATGGCGGGAGCCCGTGCTGGCCGAGGCCGACGTCGCGCAATTCCGCGCCGGGCTGGCGACCGCCGGCATCCGGGTCGCCGTGTCGCACGACAGTTACCTGATCAACCTGGCGACACCGGACGAGCGGCTGCGGGCGCGCAGCGCCCGCGCGTTCGCCGGCGAGCTGGCGCGCTGCCACGCGCTCGGGATCCCCTGGGTCGTCTCGCACCCCGGCAACTACATCGACGACCGCGCCGCCGGCCTGGAGCGCAACGCGCGCGCCTACGCAGCAGGTCTCGCGGCGGCGCCGGACGACGTCGGGGTGCTGATCGAGGGCACCGCCGGCGCCGGAACAGCGCTGGGGTCCACGTTCGAGGAGCTCAAGGCACTGCGCGACGCGATGCCGGCCGACGTCCGGGCGCGGGTCGGGGTCTGTCTCGACACGGCCCATCTCCATGCTGCGGGGTATGATGTGGCCGGCGCGATCGACACGGTGTGGGACCAATTCGATCGCTCCATCGGTCTCCCGCTGCTCAAGTGCTTGCACTTGAACGACTCCAAGGGCGCGCGGGGCTCGCGCCTGGACCGGCACCAGTGGATCGGCGAGGGGGAGATCGGACCCGAGCCGTTCCGGCGGATCATGCGCGACCCGCGCTTCGCGACAATGATTAAGATTATCGAGACGCCGAAGGGCGACGATCCGGTCCGGAACGACCGACGGATGTTGCGACGACTGCGCGCGTACGCCCGTGCCAACAGACGTAGCGCGCCAACCGTACGAGAAGCGTGACCGCACCCATGCCACGACGGACCCGGTGGACCGCTCCGCTCGCCGCGCTGCTCCTCGTCATCCAGGGGATCGCGGGAGGCGTAGTGCCGCTCGCGCACGCCGCGGAGCAGTTCACCGCCCCGGCTCACATCGAAGCACAGCATGGCTCCGGCTGTCTGGCGGTGCACGACGAGCTGCGGTGCGTGCTGTGCCAGTATGCTGCGACGCGCGTCACCATCCAGCGGTCGGACGCTCCGCTCGTCGCGACGCTCCACGCCGAGTCACCGTACGACCGGTACCCCGTCGCGCCGACGCCCGCTGCGCGCCATCTCACCGCCCCACCCCGCGCTCCACCCTTCCTTTCGTAGCGGACCCGGCGTCGCGCGTGACGCCGGCTCACGACACGTGCGTCGGCTGCGTACGCGGCCGGCCGCCAGGTTCGGTCGATCGAAGGGGGAATCGAGAGAGATGACCATTCATCGCCACGCATGCTGCATCGCGCTCGCGTACCTCGTCGTGGGGAGCGCTGGGAGCGCGGGTGCACAGCAGCCGGTCCAGCGGCAGGTCGACTCGCTCGCGGCTGAGCTGCGAGCCCTGCGGGCGCGGCTCGACAGCCTGCGCGCCGCGTTAACACGCCAGCCGGGCGCGGCGCCGGCCCGAGCCGCGAAGGACAGCGGCGCCCGCGACGAGTTGGCGGCGCTCCGCGCCGCTGCCGCGGCCGCCGCGGGAACGGACACGTTGCGGGGACGGGCGGACACCAGCGGCCAAACGAGGTTCGTCGGACGGGAGCGGAACCAGGCGCAGCTGAACCCGGAGATCAGCGTCACGGGTGACGTCCGCGCCTCGGCGCAGCGCCCGGGCATCGAGCGGAACAACTTCGATCCGCGGGAGTTCGAGGTCGGGTTTCAGTCCGCGCTCGATCCGTACTCGAGCACCAAGATCTTCGTGAGCCTGGAGAACGGGGAGGTGAGCGTAGAGGAGGGGTACGCTTACTGGACTGGACTCCCCGGGCATATCCGGTTCGATATCGGCAAGTTTCGCCAGCAGTTCGGCGAACTGAACCGCTGGCACCTGCACGCGCTGCCGGAGACCGAATACCCCGCCGCGCTGCGCGCGTATCTCGGAGACGACGGCCTGGCCGGCACCGGGATTTCCCTGTATCGAGCGTTCGGCGGACTTGGCACGCACGAGCTGACGGCGCAAGTCACGCGCAGCGCGACCGACGCGTTGTTCGGCGGCGGCGGACGGCCAACCTACCTGTTGCACCTGCTCAACTTCTGGCAGCTCACGCGCTCCGCCTACATGCAGATCGGTGCCACCGGTCTGTACGGTACCAACCCCGACTCGAGTTTGCGCACCAAAGTCGGCGGCCTCGACTTCCGGATGACGTGGCGTCCACCGGCCCGAGCGTTGTACCGCGAATGGACGCTGCGGGCGGAGCTCTACGCATTGCGGAAAGAGTATGCCGGCGCTGGGGCCACGCACCTCGGCTGGTACGCCGGTACGACGTACAAGCTGGGCCAGCGCTGGATCGCCGGCGCTCGCTACGACTACGTCGAAGACCCGCTCTCGACCGTGATCACGCGGCAGATCACCCCTTCGCTCACGCTATGGGAGAGTGAGTGGGTCGAACTGCGTGCGCAGTACACCTGGGCGAAGTCGGCGGGCCGTGCGGCTTCCCAGCAACTCGCCCTCCAAGCCGTCTGGGCCATCGGACCACACAAACATGAGACCTACTGATATGCTCCGTTACTTGGCGCTGCTCCTCGCCTTCCATGGCGGCCCCCCCGCGGTCGCGGGTCCGGTGAAGGTCGTCACCTCGCTCACGACGTACGCGGCGATCGCGCGCGAGATCGTGGGAGACCGCGGTACCGTGGCCTCGATCGCCAACGGCGATGAGAATCCGCACTACGTGCAGCCAAAGCCAAGCTTTGTGCCAACCTTGTCGCAGGCGGACGTGTTCGTAACGACCGGTCTCGACCTGGAGCTCTGGGTTCCTGCGCTGCTCGACAAGGCGAACAACCCCAAGGTGACGGAGGGGGGTCCCGGCTACGTGGCCGCTTACGCGGGCATCGATCTCCTCGACGTCCCCACAAGCTTCTCGCGCGCGCAAGGCGACATCCACGTGTTCGGCAATCCGCACATCTGGACGGATCCGATGAACGCAGTCCAGATCGCCCGCAACATCCTCACCGGTCTCAAGCGGGTATCGCCGGAGAACGCCGACTATTTCTCCGGGCGCGAGAAGGACTTCGAGGATCGGATCTACCACGCGCTCTTCGGGGATGAGCTCGTGAAACTGCTCGGCGCGCAGACCCTCGCCGACTTAAACCGGCAGGGGAAGCTGCTCGACTTTCTCAAGTCCAAACAGTACCAGGGAGCCCCGCTCGTCGATCGACTGGGCGGGTGGCTCAAGGAAGCGATGTCGTTTCGCGGCAAACAGGTCGCCTGCTATCACAAGGAGTGGGACTACTTCTCCCGGGAGTATGGACTCCCCTGCATCGACTACATCGAGCCCAAGCCCGGGATCCCGCCGACGCCGGGGCACGTCCTCGAAGTCATCAACGAAATGCGGGAGCATCATATCCAGGTGCTGTTGTCCACAAACTATTACGATCACAACCAAGTCCTCGAGGTGGCGCAAAAGACCGGTGCGAAGGCGGTGATCGTCCCGTCCAACACGAACGGCGCCCCAGGCATCAATACCTACTTCGATCTCATGAACCTCTGGATCACGGAGCTGGCCCGCGCGTTCGGCGGGGGCGGCCCCGCGTCCAACTAACCCGAGCGGAGGTGGGCGTGACCGGCTTCCAGTTGATGATCCCGCCGTTCGTGGCGTGCATGGTGCTCGTCGCCATGCTCTCCTACCTCGGTCTGCACGTGATCGCCCGTGAGGTGATCTTCGTCGACCTCTCGCTCGCCCAGATGGCGGCGTTGGGCAGCCTGTCGGCGCTGCTGATCCATGTGGAAGCCGATTCCAACTGGGCGTACGCGTTCGCGCTGCTCGCGACCGCGGTGGGCGCTCTGTTGTTCGCCTTGACGCGGACCTCGCACCGCGAAAGCCAGCGCGTGCCGCAGGAGGCGTTCATCGGCATCGTGTACGTCGTGGCTTCGGCCGCAGCGGTTCTGGTCGCGAACAAGGTGCCGGGAGGCGGCGAGGCGATCGAGAAGACCCTGACGGGCAGCATTCTGTGGGTCAACTTCAAGCCCACGATTGTCAAACTGGCCGCCAGCTACGCGGTGCTCGGCGTGTTCCACTACGTGCTGCGGCACCGGTTTCTGACTATCTCCTTCCACCCCGAGGAGGCCGAGCGACAGGGCTGGAGGATCCGCTGGTGGGACTTCCTCTTCTACCTGTCCTTCGGGGTCGTCATCACGCTCGCCGTACCGGTCGCCGGCGTCCTGATGGTATTCAGCTTCCTCGTGGTACCGGCCGTGATCGCGTTTCTCTTCACCCGCGACATGCGGCGGCTCACCTACATCTCGTGGGCCTCGGGCGCCCTCGCCTCTTCGCTCGGTCTGTGGGTCTCCTACAAGGCAGACCTCCCCACGGGACCCTTGATCGTCTGCATGTACGGGCTGCTGCTCGTGGTGGCGTGGGCAGCGCGAAAAGCCACGGTGGCATGAGCGGAATGCGCGTGTTCCGGCTGCTGACGGCACTGCTGCAGCTTGCGCTGCCCGCCGCCGCCGCCTGGGCCGACGCGCGACTCGACGCCGCCGGCGCCCACGCCACCGCGCACGTCGAATCCCACACGACAAGCTCCTGCGCACGGATTCACCCGCCGGACTGCGCGCTCTGCCACTTCCTCAGCGCACCGTTCACGGGCCGTCGGGCCGCCGCGCTGCGCCTCGCCACGAGCGACGCGCGCGCGACGCGACCGGTCGAGCCGGTCCCGGTCCGCAGCGCCCGCGCGCGGTTCTTCCCGCCACCCAGAGCCCCGCCCGCTTTCTCCTGACGGTCCGACGCGCCACGCGCGTCGGCCGATCCACAGAGCCGCCCCCGCCTCGCCGTCGTGCAACGCCGGAGACGCGGGGCCACGCGAACTCATTGCGATCAGGAGAGAACGATGATCGGCAAACATCTGGCTCGCGCCGTGACCATCCTGGCATGCCTGGCGATCACCGGCGGTCTCGGCCGCGCGGTTGCGGCCTCCCCGCCCGTCACGCCGACCCCCGAGGGAGATATCAGCGGCGCGGTCGCCGACAGCGTGTCGGGAACGCCATTGTCGGGCGGTGAGGTGCGGATTCTGCAGGGCGGCGGCACCATCGCCATCGCGACCACCGATGCGTTCGGCCGCTACGTGGTCCACAATCTCGCAGCCGGAGCGTACGCCGTCGAGGTGCGATACCTGGGCTACCGCGCGATGACGCAGGACGTCACGGTCGCCGCCGGACGACCGACCACCGTCAACTTTCGGCTGGTCCCGCTTCCGATCAACTTGTCTGCGGTCGAAGTGAAGGCGGCCGTGCCCCTCGCCGTCGACACCCGGACCGGCAACCAGATCTTCAAGCAAAACGACTACCACGGTGCGCCCACCAATACGACGTCGCAGATCCTGCAGCAGTCGATCGTAGGCGCCGCCCGCGCACCCACGGGTGAAGTCCACATTCGGGGGCAGCACGCCGAGTATACCTACTACGTGGACGGCGTCCCCGTCCCCGCCGGCATCTCCGGGAGCTTGAACGAGCTGTTCGACCCCGAGGTCGTGAACCAGATCGACTTCCAAACGGGAGGGTGGGACGCCGAGTACGGCAACAAGAACGCCGCGATCGTCAACGTCAACACCCGCATCCCGACCGGCGGCTTCCACCTCGACGCCTCGGGCTACGGCGGGTCGTTCACCGCCAACGGCCAGACCCTGAACTTGAGCACCAACGCGGGGAAGTTCGGCTTCTTCGCATCCGGAGCGCGTCAGGTCACCGACATGCGGCGCGAGCCCGTGGTGTTCGACACGGCAGGAAACCGTGTAGAGAACTTTCATAACCACGGCGAGGACCTGTTCGGCTTCGGCAAGATCCAGTACGTGCCGTCCAACCGCGACGTGGTGAATCTGGACCTCAACCGCTCGCGCACCCGCTTCGCCGTGCCGTTCGACTCGGTGGAGGGCGTCATCGACGACCACCAGCAGGACGTGAACGGGTTCGTCAACCTCGGCTGGCGCCATCGGTTCGACGCCGGGACGACTGCCGAGGCCGGGCGGTCGTCGGAGCTGTTTGCCGGCGCGTTCTTCCGCGACGGCGGTCTCAACTATACGCCTGGTCTCTCCGACGATCCTACGTTCGTGTTCTTCCCCGACACGACGCACTACATCCTGAGCGAGGACCGCAATTTCCACACGGAGGGACTCAAGCTCGACTACACGCTTCAGCCGCATCACGGGCTCGAGTTCAAGGGCGGGGTGCTCGCGTCGTACACTGGCGGGCACGAGAACTTCGCGTCGGTCAGCACGACGGGCAGCGCCGGGCCCACGTCGGACTCCGACTTGAAAGGGAGCGACGTGGGGGTGTACGCCCAGACGGCGATCGCGCCTTCCGACAAGTGGGAGCTCCGCACCGGTGTGCGGTTCGACAACCACAACGCGCCCTTCGCGGGAAACCAGCACCAGGTGAGCCCGCGGGTGAAGCTCAGCTTCTTCCCCGATCCCGGGAACACGTTTTGGGTCTACTACGGCCGGCTGTTCCTCCCCACGAACGTCGAGGACCTGCGCGCCATCACGAGCGATGCGCAGGGCGGCGTCGTCGCGTCTCCCACCCTTCCTGAGCGGGACGATTTTTACGAGGTCGGGTACGTGCATCGCTTCCCCGTCGGGATCGTCGCGAAGCTCTCCGCCTACCACAAGCGCAGCAGCCCAGGCATCGACGACAACACTGTGCCGGGCTCCGCGATCGTGACATCCGTCGACATCGAACAGGTGCGCATCACGGGCATCGAGGGGGTCGTCGAGATCCGGCCGCGCGGCCCGGTATCCGGTTACGTGAACGTCGCCCTGAACCACGCGTGGGGCGACGGAGCCATCACCGGGGGCTTCTTCCCCGCTCAGCCGCCGTCCGGAAAGTTCGACCTGGACCACGACCAGCGCCTGTCGGGCGTGGCCAGCGTGGTGTACTCGAGCCGCGGCCTCTACGTTTCGGCGACCGGCATCTACGGCAGCGGTCTGACCAACGGGAGCGATCCCGACTCGACCTACGGCACCGGGTTGTTCGACTTCAACAAGTCGATCAAGGTCGATCCCAACTTCATCCTGAACGCGAGCGCGGGGTATACACTGGTGGCGGGGGGCGTCGTGCTGCGGCCGCAGCTATACGTCGACAACGTCTTCGACAAGAAGTATCTGCTCAAAGGGGCGTTCTTCAGCGGCGCGTCGGTGGGACGGCCGCGCACCGTGCAGCTGCGGCTGAACGTGGGACTGTAAGGAGACCGTGTGACCCGTCGAACGGTAGCGCAGCTTGCCCTTGCTCTCGTACTTCCCGCTGCGGCATGCAGCGGCGACCATCCGGCGGGTCCCGATCCGCTCGCCCTGTGCGGCAGCCGGGCCACGCAGATCACGCTCGCGGTCGGGGCGTACGTGTCCGTCGATCCCGCGTCCGATTCCGGGTGCGTGACCTTCCCTGCGAATGCAGCGGCGGATTCCGTTGAGTACCTCGTGGTGCCGCAGTCGGTGGCCGACACCGGGGAGGCGGCGCCCTTTCAGCTGCGTGGCGCCGCGCTCGGCGCCCCGACAGCGCTCGCAGCGTTGGCGCTGCCACCGCCCGCTCAGGGATCCTCGGTGGCGACGGTGTTCGACGGCTTCCTGCGCTCGCTGGCGCGGCGGCGCGGCTACACCGTGCCGGCGGTCCACGGGAGGTTACCCGCGCCGACGGCAGCCGCGGGAGCCGTCGCGGCGAGCCCGCCGGGCCTGGGGACCGTCCGGACGTTCACGGTGTGCGATACCCTGGACTGCCATTCGTTCAAGAATGTCGGCGCGCGGGTCAAGGCGGTGGGTGCGCATATCGCCATCTACGTGGACACCCTGGCGCCGGCGGCCGGCCTCGACTCGGCCGACCTCGACACTCTCAAGCAGGAGTTCGATTCGCGCCTCTACCCGCTCGATACCACCGCGTTCGGGAGCGTCTCAGACATCGATTCCAACACCGTCGTGATCGTCCTCATGACCGGCGTCGTCAACCAGCTCGTGACGCGCAGCCGGTGCGCGAGCGCGGGGTACGTCGCGGGCTTCTTCTTTTCGGCGGATCTCGATCCGGCGTTCGCGTCCCAATTCAATCACGGTGAGATCTTCTATTCGATCGTCGCGGACTCGACCGGCACGTTGAGCTGCGCGCATACCGCCACGGAAGTCAAGCAACATACGCCGAGCACGTTCACGCACGAGTTCCAGCATATGATCAACTTGGTGCAACATGAGCTGGTCCGGAACGCCCAACCCGAGGTAGGGTGGCTCGACGAGGGGCTGTCGAAGTACGCCGAGGAGCTGGCGGGGCGAAGCTACCTACCCGGAGACCGGGCGGGGTTCACCCGCTACGCGCTCGATGCGGTGTACGACGCCTATCAGTACTTGAGCGCGACCGGCAGTTACCCGCTCGAAATTCCGGAGGACAACGGCACGATCGGCGAGATCGGGGCGAGCTGGCTGTTCACGCGCTATATCGTCGATCAATTCGGGGATTCCCTGCCACACCGGCTGGTGAACAGCGGCAGCAGTGGACGGGCCAACGTCGCGGCCCAAACCGGACAGCCGTTCGACACGACGCTGGCGCATTGGGCCCTTGCCAACTGGGTCTCCGATCTCCCCGGCTTCACCGCCCCGCCGCAGCTGCAGTATACCTCGTGGCACTTCCGGACGACCTACCAATCGCTCAATGGCCAGGATCCGACTGACTTCCCCCGTCCCTTCCCGCTCGTGCCGGGGGCGAGCGGCGGCGATGCGGTCAGCCTGAGCGGCGTACTGCGATCCGGCTCGGGCGTGTACCAGCGTGCCCTGCAGCGCGGCGGCGCGGCCGGATTCGCGCTGATATTCACCGGCAGCGGGGGCGCGCCGCTGCCGCCCGCCGTCGCGCCGCGGCTCACCATCATCCGGATCCGCTGATCGTGCGGGCCCGCTACTGGCGCCTGGCCGGCATCGCGGGCGGCCTCGCGTGCGCGCCGGCCGCCCTGCCGGCCCAGCTCCTGGTGCGTGCGGCCCTGGGTGCACGCTATACCTCCACGCTGGTGCACGACTCGATCGTCACCCCGTTCGACGTACGGCCCGCCCTGGCCCCAGCGCTGGCCGTCACGGCCGCGACACCGGTGGGCGAGCGCTGGATGGCGCAGGCCACGCTCGACTTCTCCACCAGCACGCTCGAGCGCCATGACGCCGCTGGCACGACGACGGGCCTTGGTCGCGTGAGCACCCTGGCCTTCACGGTCGGCCTGCGCCGCGCGCTACCCGCCGGCTTCGCCGCCGCCGTCGGCGTGGGCGGGCTCAAATACCTCCCCGCCGACGCGACCGGGATCTTCCGGCAAGGGAGCGGGGCCATCGCCGGGCTCGGCCAAGTCACGGTCGAATACGCACCCGTCGCCGGGGCACGCTATGGACTGGGCGTGCAGGCGCGCTACGACGCGCATCGCTTCGTCACGCCGGCGCTCCAGAGTGAAGGATTCGATTCGGCCCGCCTGGTGCATCGCGTGACGCTGGCCGTGCGCGCCGGCTGGGGAGGCGGAGCGGCGCGGTGACGCGGCCCGGGTTGGCGCTGGCCTGCGTCGTCGCCGCCGCGTGCGAGCCGACCGTGCCGGTGCGCGCCTGCACCGCATGCACCTACGACTTCGCGGACACCATCCCGCCCGACACGAGCCTCGTGTTCCATTGGCCCGCGACGCGGCTGCCGGTGCGCTACTACGCCGATCCGCGCGCTGCCATGCCGGCGCTGGTCGCGACCGGAGTCGCCACCTGGAACGCGCAGTTTCTGTACGGCGAGCTCCGCGCAGTCCAGGTCGCCGACTCGAACGCCGCCGACGTGATCGTGCAGTGGGAGGCCACGCCGCCGCCCGACGTCCCTCCCGACACGGGCGCGGCGGTCGATGCCTGCGCGGGCTCGACGACCAACCCGTCGGTGGTGTTCCGCGACTCGTCGGCGCGGGTGCTGCACGTGACGCTGGGTGCGAAGGCCGGCGCGTTCAGCGACGCCCAGGTGGCAGCCTGCCTGCGGCGGGTCGCGATCCACGAGCTGGGGCACAGCCTCGGCCTGTTGAAGCACAGCCCCAGCCGATTCGACATCATGAACGCGGTTCCGACCGTGAGCTTCCCCAGCGTGACCGATCGCCGCACGGTGGAGCTGTTGTATCACACACTGGCCACGGTACTTCCGCCGCCTTGACAGGGTTGCCGCGGCCCGGTAGCATAACTCCTTCACAAAAAAGGACTTGTGTCCTCGATGTCGATCCGGCGCCAGGAGGCCCTGGATTACCATTCGCAGGGTCGCCCTGGGAAGATCCAGGTCTCGCCCACCAAGCCCTTCAAGAACCAGCACGACCTGTCCCTCGCCTACACCCCGGGGGTGGCGGAGCCGTGCCGGGAGATCGCTCAGCGGCCCGAAGAGGCGTACACGTACACTGCCAAGGGCAATCTCGTCGCCGTGGTGACCAACGGTACGGCGGTGCTGGGCCTCGGCAACATCGGCCCGCTCGCCGGCAAGCCGGTCATGGAAGGCAAAGGGATCTTGTTCAAGGCGTTCGCCGACATCGATGTGTTCGACCTGGAGGTGGGCTCGGAGGACCCCGAGGACGTGATCCGCTTCTGCCAGCTGCTCGAGCCGACGGTGGGCGGTATCAACCTCGAGGACATCCGCTCGCCCGACTGTTTCTATATCGAAGAGAAGCTGCGCGAGACGCTGTCGATCCCGGTATTCCACGACGACCAGCACGGCACGGCGATCATCTCGGGTGCGGCGCTCCTGAACGCGCTGGAGCTGGTGGCGAAGGACCTTGGCACGGTGCAGGTGGTATTCGCGGGGGCGGGGGCGGCGGCGATCGCGACGGCGGAGCACTACGTGCGCCTCGGCGTGAAGCGCGACCACATCCTGATGTGCGATCACGAGGGCGTGATCTCGAGTGAGCGGACCGACCTCGATCGCTACAAGAGCCGGTTCGCGCGCAAGACCAAGGCCCGCACCCTCGCCCAAGCGCTGCAGGACGCCGACGTGTTCGTCGGCCTGTCGGTCGGGGGGATCGTCTCGGGGGATATGCTCAAGGGGATGGCGCCGCGCCCGATCGTGTTCGCGCTCGCGAACCCGACCCCGGAGATCATGCCGGAGGAGGCGCGCCAGGCGCGTTCCGACGCCATCATCGCGACCGGCCGCTCCGACTTCCCGAACCAGGTGAACAACGTGCTCGGCTTCCCCTTCATCTTTCGGGGGGCGCTCGACGTGCGCGCCAAGAAGATCAACGGAGAGATGGAAATGGCTGCGACGCGCGCGCTCGCGGCGCTCGCCAAGGAGGAGGTCCCCGACTCCGTGATGCGCGCCTACGGCCTCGAGCGGCTGCGCTTCGGCCCTGACTACGTGATCCCCAAGCCGTTCGATCCGCGGGTGCTGTTATGGGTGGCGCCGGCGGTGGCGTGGGCGGCGGTCGGGTCCGGGGTGGCGGGGCGCGTCATCGACGTGGATGAGTACCGCGCCCAGCTCGACGCCCGCCTGGGGCGGGCGCGCGAGATCATGCGCGGGCTCTCGAGCCGGGCACAGCAGCAGGAGGCCCAGCGGATCGTCTTTCCCGAGGGGGAGGATCCCCGGATCCTCAAGGCGGCGCGCATCCTCGCCGACGAAGGGATCGCCGCGCCGATCCTGCTCGGCGACCCCGACGTGATGCGCCGCCAGGCCGACGACGCCGGCGTGACACTCGAGGACATCGCGCTGGCCAATCCGCGCACCAGTGCGCACCTGGACGGCTTCGCGCAGGAGCTGTGGGAGCGCCGCCGGCGCAAGGGAATCACGCTGCGCGAGGCGCGGGCCCGCGTGCTCGACCCGATGTACCACGGGCTGTTGATGCTGCAGGCCGGCCAGGCCGACGCGGTGGTGGCGGGCGTCGACATGTATTACTCGGACGCCATCCGCCCCGCCCTCGAGGTGATCGGGGCCCAGCAGGGGCGCCGGCACGTCAGCGGAATCTACATGCTCGTGTTGGCGCAGCAGACGCTGTTCTTCGCCGACTGCACCGTGAACATCGATCCCTCCGCCGACACGCTGGCGGAGATCGCCTCCGCCACCGCCGAGTTCGTGGGACGACTCGGGATCGAGCCCCGAGTGGCGTTCCTGTCGTTCTCGAATTTCGGCTCGGTGCGCCACCCGGCGGCCGAGAAGGTGCAGCAGGCGGTGAGCCTGCTGCACGAGCGCGAGCCGGCATTGCAGGCGGACGGTGAGATGCAGGCGGACACGGCCGTGGTGGAACGAATCTTGAAGAAGACGTACCCATTCTCGCGCCTGCGCGGCGCGGCGAACGTGCTGATTTTTCCGAACTTGGATGCCGCGAACATCGCCTACAAGCTGCTCGACCGGGTCGGGGGCGCGCAGGCGATCGGGCCCATTCTCGTCGGCATGGCCCAGCCGGTGCATGTGTTGCAGCGCGGCTCGGAGGTAAACGACATCGTGAACATGGCCGTCATCGCCGCGGTGGACGCCCTGGAGCATGGGCGCCGGCCGCCCGCGTGAGGGTTCTGCGGCGCGCCACGTGACCGCGCAAGCGACACGCTCCGCGCAAGAGAGTCACCGGCGCACGCCCGGGCTCGACGCCCTGGGGCTCGCCCCGCAGCAGGCCGTGCACTGGAACCTGCGACCGGCGGCGCTGTACGAGCACGCCGCCCGGCGCGGCGAAGGCGTGATCACGGAGGGCGGCGCGTTCTGCGCGGTGACGAGCCCGCACACCGGTCGCAGCCCGAACGACAAGTTCATCGTGCGGGACGTCGTCTCCGAGTCCGACGTGTGGTGGGGCCGGGTGAATCACCCGATGACGGACCAGCATTTCGAGCGGCTGCGCGCGGACGTGGTGCGCCACCTGAACGGGCAGGAGCTGTTCGTGCGCGACCTGTTCGCGGGCGCGGACCCGAACCACCGCATCGGGATCCGGTTCGTCACGCCCAACGCCTGGCACGCGCTGTTCGTCTACAACATGTTCCTGCGCCCCACGTCGTCCGACCTCGTGGGCTTCGCGCCGTCCTGGCAGGTCTTGCACGCGCCCGAGCTGCACGCCGACCCCGCGGTCCACGGCACGAACTCGACGACGTTCATCGTGATCAGCTTCGTCCGGCGGACGATCCTCATCGGCGGCACCCGCTACGCAGGCGAGCTGAAGAAGTCGATCTTCTCGATCCTCAACTACGTGCTCCCCAAGCGCGGCGTGCTGTCGATGCACTGCTCCGCCAACCTCGGCGAAGCGGGCGACGTCGCGCTGTTCTTCGGGCTCTCGGGCACCGGCAAGACCACGCTCTCGGCCGACCCCGAGCGCGCGCTGATCGGCGACGACGAGCACGGCTGGAGCGACCAGGGCGTGTTCAACGTCGAGGGCGGGTGTTACGCGAAAGTGATCCGGCTGTCGCGCGAGGGGGAGCCCGAGATCTACGCGACGACGCGCATGTTCGGTACGGTGCTCGAGAACGTCGTGGTGGACCCGGAGACGCGCGCGATCGACCTCGAATCGGCGGCCATCACGGAGAATACCCGCGCCTCCTACCCGATTCACTTCATTCCCAAGCACGTCACCGGAGGCATGGCGGGGCACCCGTCGCACATCGTGTTGCTGACGTGCGACGCCTACGGGATCATGCCCCCCATCGCGCGGCTCTCGCCGGCCCAGGCGATGTACCACTTCCTCTCGGGCTACACCGCCAAAGTGGCGGGGACGGAGCGGGGAGTCACCGAGCCGAACGCGGCGTTCTCCGCCTGCTTCGGAGCGCCGTTCCTGCCGCTGCACCCGAGCACCTACGCCGCGCTCCTGGGAGAGAAGATCGCGCGCCACGGCGTGCAGGGCTGGCTCGTGAACACCGGATGGTCGGGAGGCCCGTATGGGGTCGGACAGCGCATGCGACTCGGGCTCACCCGTGCCATGGTGCGCGCCGCACTCGCCGGGAAGCTCGACCGCATCCCCACGGCCGCCGAGCCGGTGTTCGGGCTCGAGGTGCCGCTGCACGTCCCGGGCGTGCCCGAGGACGTGCTACTGCCGCGGGCCACGTGGCGCGACCCGGCGGCCTACGACGCGCAGGCCACCCAGCTCGCGCAGATGTTTCGGCAGAACTTCGAGCAGTTCCAGGACCAGGTGCACGCCGCGGTGCGGGAGGCCGGTCCGTCGCGTTGACGGCGTTCGAGGTCGTCCGCGACGCGCTGTGGAACAACATCCGGCTCGACCCCGCGGCGCTTGCGGTGGTCGATACGCCCGCCGTCCAGCGGCTGCGCTATGTGCGCCAGCTGGGCCATGCCTTCCTCGTCTACCCCGGCGCCACGCACAGCCGCTTCGAGCATGCCCTCGGCGCCTATCACCTGGCTCGGCGCGCGCTGTCGCAACTCGAGGATGCGGGCGACGCGCGACTCGCGCCCGGCGACCGCACCACGCTCACCTTGGCCGCGCTGCTCCACGACATCGGGCACTATCCCTTCTCCCACGCGCTCGAAGAGGCGGGGCTCCCACGCCACGAAGCGGTCGCTGAGCGCCACCTCGCCGGCGGCGAGCTGGCCGAGCGGCTCGGGGAGATGGGCGTACCGCCCGCGCAGCTGCTCGCGCTCATCCGCGGCGGGGGCCGTGCGCCGCTCGCGGGCCTGGTCGCAGGCTCACTCGACGTCGACAAGCTCGACTACCTGTCGCGCGATGCGTGGATGTGCGGCGTCCCGTATGGGGTGATCGACGTCGATCGCCTGCTCATGTCGCTGACCGTCGCCCCCGGTCCAGACGGGCGGCCGACGCTCGCGTTGCACGAGAAAGGGCTCGCGGCGCTTGAATCGCTGTTGTTCGCGAAGTACCAGATGTACCGCAACGTGTACTGGCACCACGCGGTGCGCAGCGCCACCGCGATGTTCAAGCGGCTGGTGCGCAATGCGATCGCGGCGGGGCGTCTCTCGGCCGATCAGGTCGCGGTCGCGACGGACGACGGGCTGATCCACGACCTCATGCAGGCGGACACCGCCGGCCTCGCCCGCCGGCTGCGCGAACGCCGCCTCGCCAAGCGGGCCGTGGATCTCCCCGCCACTGAGTTGCCGCCCGACGCGCCGGCATGGGCCGCCGACGAACCCGAGCTGCAGCAGCACGTCGAGGACCGGCTCGCCAGGGAGGTGGGGCTCGGGCCGGGCGAGCTGTTTCTCGACTTCCCCGCCAAGCCCGACATGCTCGCCCTGGACCTGCCGCTGGTACAGCGCGACGGCGCGGTGATACAGCTCGCCGGCGCAGACGCTACGGCTCAGCTCGGCCTCCCCCGGGTCGCGGGAGAGCTGCATCGCTCGGCCCGGCGGCTGCGCGTATTCGTGCTGGGCAGCGCCACGGTCAGTGCGAAAGCAATTGTCGAGCTGGTGATGCTGCCGCGGGAGGAAGTGCTGGAGCGGGTCGCAAAGGAGCGATCGTTGTTGTAAAGGACGCCGTCCCCCTAGCCCCGCACCCCCGGCTGGGTAATCTGCGTCGTGTCCCCCACCGGGACCTCCACCGAATCGACCCGCACCAGGATCGCCGTGATGTTGTCGAGCCCGCCATGGCGGTTTGCCTCGGTGATGAGCTCGTCCACCTGCTCCTGCGGCATCCGGATCGCCGTGAGCAGGTCCGCCAGCTGATGATCCTCCAACATGCCGGTGAGGCCGTCCGACGCCAGCAGATACAGGTCCTTCGGCTTCACCGTGCCAAGGTAGATGTCCGGCATCACGTCGCTGTTCGCCCCCACGCAGCGCGTGATGACGTTGCTGTACGGGTGTGACCGGGCCTGCTCGGGGGTCAAGTACCCCGCATCCACTTGCTCCTGCACGTAGGAGTGATCCTTCGTGAGCTGAATCAGCTTGCCGTCGCGGAACAGATACGCCCGGCTGTCCCCCACCTGACCGATCAGGAAGCGGGTGTCGTAGAGCACCATCGACGTGACGGTGGTCCCCATACCGCGCTTGTCGTGCTCGGTGAGCGTGCGTTGGAAGATGGCGCCGTTGGCCGACCGAATCGCCGCGCGCATCCGGTCAGCAACCTGATCGTCCGACAGGCCCTTGAGCGACCCGAGCTCGCGCGACACGAAACGCACGGCCATCTCGCTCGCCACTTCACCGGCGGCGTGCCCACCCATCCCGTCCGCGACGACGAAGATCCCCCGATCGGGGACCATGAGGTAGCTGTCCTCGTTGCCTGAGCGAATGATGCCGACGTCGGTGCGGCCTGCGCAGGTGATGTGCACGGTGCGTCGCTAGGCGAGGAGGCGGTAGAGGAGGGCCGTGAGCCCCGCCGCCGCGAGCAGCAGTATGGCCGCGCCCTTGCGGCACCCTTTGCCGCGCTGCTCCGGTACCTGCTGGGCGGCAGGGCGCTTCGATGCGGGCCTGCCCTTCGCGGGCGGTCGTGGCCGCGAGGGGGAGGGCGGAGCTGGCGGTGACGCGCGGGACGGGGCGGCGGACGGCGGGGCGACCGCACTGAAATCTTTCATCACCTGCGTTCCCCCGCCGCGGGCGATCCCCAGCGCGTCGTCGCTCGGCTCGAACACCAGCTGGATGTCTCCGAAGCGGAGCAGCGTGCCTGGTGCGAGCGGACTCTCTCCTTGCACACGCTCGCCGTCCACGAACGTCCCGTTCGTCGAGTCCAGGTCCACGACCACCCAGACGCCCTCGCGGCGCTGCAGTTTCGCGTGAGCGGTCGAAACGGAGGGGTCGGGGAGGACGATGTCGTTGTAGTCCGCACGGCCGATGTTGAACACCGGTGTCCGCACGGGGAAGCGCTGATTCTTGAGCGAGCCGCTCTTGACGAGGAGGCTCGCCAGCGGCGGGGCTGCAGCCGGGGCCGGCCGCGGCACGGCGTCGAGGCCGTGCAGCGTGTGCTTCAGCCGCTCGCCCGCCCCGGCGGGAGGCGCGGCGGGGCGCGACGGCGGGGGCGCGGCGGCGGGGGCAGGGGCAGGGGCGGGGGCGGGGGCGGGGGCGGAGGTAGGGGCAGGCGCGACGGAAGCAGCGGGAGGCACGCCTGCCGCCGGGCCTCGCACTGGCGCGCCGGTCTGTGGGCGCGCGGCCGGCGGCGCTGCAGCGGCCGCACCCAGCTCGTGGTCGGGCGCGGCTGCCGGTACGACGTCGGCGTAGAACCGGAAGCTCTCGTCACCCATCCGGATCACGTCGGCGCGCTGCAGCACGCGCTGCCCCTGCACCCGCTCTTCGTTTACGAACGTGCCGTTGGTGCTCGAGTCGACCAGTACGTAGCCCTTGGGCGTCTGCATGATTTCGGCGTGGCGCCGCGAGACGTCCTTGCCCGCCACCACGATGTCGCACCCCGCCTCCCGCCCGAACACGATTGTCGCCGCAGTGATCACGTACTCGCGACCGTCGGTGAGGCTCACCACCCGGCCGCCGGTGTTGGTGGCGACCCCCGGTTTGCCGGTGCCCCGCGCCACCGGCGGCTGACCGGATGCCTCCGGCATCTGAAGTTTCTGAATGAACTGCGTGCTGCCGGAGCGACGTTCGTCCACGAAAGTGAGCTCGTGACCACCCACCTCGACCTTGTCACCGTGCAAGAGCGGCGTCGGCTCGGCGCCGAGCCGCACCCCGTTGATGAGCACTTCCGCCGCCGGCTCGGCCTTGCGGATGACCACCTGCCCGTCTGGCTGCCCCTGGAACAGGGCATGGCGAGGCAACACGTCTGCCCCGGTCAGCGGGATCGCGCAGGCCGCATCGCTGCCGAGCGCCACCTCGCCGATCGGGATGGTGAACTTTCTCCCACCGAGCTCTAACAACGACATTGTGCGGAGCCCCTAAACCGGAAAGAGCCAGCGCCAGAAGTTACGCCCAGCGTTGTAACCGCGCAAGGAAACACAGGTTACACCGCTGGTCTCAACCGTCACTGCGTCCCTCCGCGACGACGGGCTCCTCGCGTCCGACGAGGCCCCGCTTGAGCCAGTGCCAGAAGAGCAGCGACCCGACGATCACCGTCGCGTAACTGTTGATGAACCGCCAGATCAGCGTGTAGGTGGGCAGCTCGGACGGCTGGACGTAGATCTGCATCACCGCCGCCGACAGGAGCTCGGCCAGCCCTGATGATCCGGGCGTGGGCGCGAAATAGAGCAGGAACGTGATGAACGTTTGCAGCAACAGAATGTCGACGAAGTTGGTGTGCAGGCCGAGGGTGCGTAGCGCGACATACCCCGCGAGGAGCTTGTTCGCATGGGACGGCCCGGAGAGCAGGACCGCCCACAACAGCGCCAGCCATCCTTTGGGGCTGCCGAACGCCACCAGGCATTCGTGCGCCCGGTCGATTCCCTCCCGCAGGTGCTCGATCCGGGCGGCGACGCGACGACTCTTGCGCTGAGCCCGAGTCGCCAGCCAGTGCACTGCATCCCGCAGCCACACCGGAAACACCATCGCGACGAGCATGAGCACGCCCAGGACACCGAAGATGGTGAGGCTGGCGCGAAACAGCCCATAGTACGTGATACCTAGCACGACGTTATGCGCCGCGAGCGACCGGCCGGCACCGAGGTAAATGGCGAGCGGCCCGGCGAGCGCGAAGAAGGCGACGGTGGCGACGAAGGTCATGAAGGTGGAGGTCATGGCCTCGGGGAGGCGGACGCCGGCGCGACCCATCGACCACATCATGGTGGGACCCGCACCAGTTTGAAACGGTGTGAGATAGGCAGCCCAGGCGCTCATCCCCCCCGCGATGACCATGTCGCGCCAGCGCACGCCGGGGTGCACGTGCCGGGCGACGACCCAGAGCCGGGTGCCCCCGCCGATCCAATCCATCGAGGCGAGGCCTAGGCCGAGGAGCAGCCACCCCCAGCGCAGGTGCGCGAGAGCGGAGAACACGGCGTCCAGGTTCTCGCCGAACACGACCAACACGACGGCGACGCCGATGAGGGAGATGACGGCGAAGAGCTCGAGGCCGCGGCGCAGGAGGCGCGGCGTCAGGGCGAGAGCCATGTGGGGGCGAAGGTACTGGGGGTCGGGGCCCGGGGCTAGGCGGTCGGGGCGACGCCACCCTCACCCCCCGAACCCCAAATCCCTGTTATTTTCGAGGGTTATGCCTTCGTCCCCCCAACGGGTCATCATCCGCAACGCGCGGCAGCACAACCTCAAGGGGATCACGGTGGAGCTGCCACGCCGTGCGCTCACCGTGATCACCGGCCCATCCGGGTCGGGGAAGAGCACGCTCGCGTTCGACACGCTGTACGCCGAGGGCCAGCGCCGGTACATCGAGTCGTTGTCCACGTACGCCAAGCAGTTCCTCGACCGCATGCCTAAGCCCTTGGTGGACGCGATCGAGGGGATCTCGCCCGCCGTCGCGATCGAGCAGAAGAACCCCACTACGAGCAGCCGCTCGACGGTCGGCACCGCGACGGAGATCTACGACTTCCTGAGGCTGCTGTGGGCCCGAGTCGGGACACAGTTTTGCGTCAAGTGCGGGCAAGAGGTGAAGGTCGACACGGTGCAGGAGGTGGTGGACCACCTAATTGCGGATTGCGGATTGCCGATTGCGGATTTGAACGACCACGCCAGCCAATCCGCAATCCGAAATCCGCAATCCGCAATTGTCGTGACGTTTCCCCTGCCCCCCAGCGCCCACCGCCCCGACGTCGAGCTCGCCGCCCAACTGCGCGCCGCCGGGTTCGTACGCGCGCAGCTCGACGGCGCGGTGGTGCGCCTGGACGAGCCCGACGCCGAGCGCCGGGTGCGCGGGGCGGAGGAAGTGTTGGTGGTGGTCGACCGGCTCCCCGCCTCGGAGGGCAATCGGGGGCGGCTCGCCGACGCGGTCGCGACTGCGTTTAACGAAGGCGAGGGCGTGGCGGTGGCGCTCGAGAACGGGGACCGCCGCCGCTTCTCCGAGCACCCGACATGCTCGCACTGCGCCACGCCGGCCCCCGCGCTCACGCCGATCCTGTTTTCCTTCAACAACCCGCGCGGTGCGTGTCCGGGGTGCAACGGATTCGGGGCGGTGCTCGAGTACGACGAGTCGCTCATCGTACGGGACGCTAAGAAGAGCCTGGCGCAGGGGGCGCTCGACCCGTGGACCAAGCCGCGTTACGAAGGCCGCCGGCGCATCCTGCGGGAGACGGCGCGCGCCCGCGGCATCCCGCTCGATACGGCGTGGCGCGATCTGGCCGAGCGGGACCGCCACTTTCTGCTGCACGGGGCGGGCGGTCGCTTCCTCGGCATGCTGCCATTCCTCGAGCGCCTGGAGGCGAAGCGCTACAAGCAGTACATCCGGGTGTTCCTGCGCCAATACCAGCTCGCCAAGACGTGCCCGGCCTGTGGCGGCGCACGTCTCAAGTCCGAAGCCCTCGCCGTCCGGGTCGGCGGGAAGAGCATCGCGGAAGTCGCCGCCTTGACCGCGGGCGGCGTCCGCGATTGGGTGGCGGGGCTCGAGCTGCCGCCATTCGCGCGGGCGGTCGCCGTCCACATTCTGGCGGAGCTCACGGCGCGCCTCTCGTTCGTGAACGACGTCGGCCTGGGCTACCTGACGCTCGACCGTCTGACACGGACCCTGTCGGGCGGCGAGGCACAGCGCATCGCCCTCTCGAACGCGCTCGGGTCACACCTCGTGGACACGCTGTACGTGCTGGACGAGCCGTCCATCGGGCTGCACCCGTCGGATATCGAGCGCCTGTTGGGGCTGCTGCGCCGCCTTGCCGACGCCGGCAATACCGTGGCGGTCGTGGAGCACGACCCCGCGGCGATGCGCGCCGCCGACTGGATGATCGAGCTCGGCCCCGGCAGCGGCGAGGCGGGCGGGCGGGTCGTGTATCAGGGGCCGGCCGCGGCGGTGCGCGAGGCGGCCACGCTCACGGGGCAGTACCTCTCGGGCGAAAAGCGGATCGGGGTGCCGTCGGCGCGCCGCCCCGCACGGCGCTGGCTGGCGCTCAGCGGCGCCCGCCTGCACAACCTCGCGGGGGTGGACATCCGGATTCCACTCGGCACGTTGACGGTCGTCACGGGGGTCTCGGGCTCGGGCAAGTCGACGCTCGTGCACGACGTCCTGTTTCGCCAGCTCGAGGCCCGCCTCACCGGCGCCCACACGGCGAAGCAGCACTTGGGCGAGCCGGTGGGCACCGTGCACACCCTCGAAGGGTGGGAGGCGATCGCCGACGTGGTGCTGGTCGATCAGGCGCCCATCGGCCGAACGCCGCGGTCGAACCCGGTGACCTACATCAAGGCGTTCGACGAGCTGCGCGGCTTGTTCGCCGCCGAGCCGCTGGCGCGGTCGCGCGGCTACACGCCCAGCACGTTCTCGTTCAACGTCGCAGGCGGCCGATGTGAAGCGTGTGAGGGCGCGGGCCACGTGCTGGTCGAGATGGTGTTTCTCGCCAACGTGTTCGTGCCGTGCGAGATGTGCGAGGGGAAGCGGTTCAAGAAGGAGGTCCTCGAGGTCAAGCTCCAGGGGAGCGGGATCCACGAGGTGCTCGAATGGACCGTGGATCAAGCGCTGCAGCGCTTCCACCGCCAGCCGCGGCTGGCGCGCGCCCTGTGGCACCTCCAGCAGGTGGGGCTCGGCTACCTGCGGCTGGGCCAACCGGCGACGACGCTGTCCGGCGGCGAGGCGCAGCGTCTCAAGATCGCGCGCGAGCTGGCGTTGGCGGGCGGTGCGAAACGCGGCGCCGGTGGTCGCAAACTCTACATCCTGGACGAGCCAACCACCGGCCTGCACCTGGACGACGTGCGGACCTTGTGCCGCGTGCTCGACCGGCTGGTCGATGCCGGGCACACCGTGCTGGTGATCGAGCACCATCTCGACGTCGTGAAGCGGGCCGACTGGCTCATCGACTTGGGCCCGGGTGCAGGTGCGGCCGGCGGTCGGGTCGTGGCCCAGGGCACTCCGGAGAGCGTCGCACGCGTCGAGGCATCGGTGACCGGCCGCTATCTGCGGGACCTCGGCTGATGGCGGCCACCGTCCTCCGCGTCCTCATCGTCGAGGACTCGGCGAGCGACGCAGAGCTCATGGTGCGCGCCCTGCGCCAGGGCGGGTTCGAGGTCGTGCAGGAGCGAGTGCAAACGGCCGACGCGATGCGCGCGGCCCTGGCCCGGCACCCGTGGGACGTCGTGCTGAGCGACTACTCCCTGCCCCATTTCGACGCACCGGCGGCGCTCGCCGTCGTGCGCGCTACGGCGCCCCACGTGCCGTTCATCGTGGTCTCGGGGAGCGTCGGTGAAGACACCGCGGTCGCGGTCATGCAGGCGGGGGCCGCCGACTACATCATGAAAGACCGGCTGCAGCGTCTCGCCCCCGCCGTCAGCCGGGCTGTCGAAGGGGCCGCCGTGCGGCGGGAGCGCCGCCAGCTGGAGGAGCAGCTGCAGCAGTCGCAGAGAATGGAAGCGGTCGGCCGGCTGGCCGGCGGGATCGCCCACGATTTCAACAACGTGCTCACCGCGGTGCTGGGCTCGATCGAGCTGCTCCTGCTCGACGCGCCGCCGGACCGCCCGCACCGTGAGGAACTCGACATCATCCGCGACGCGGCGACCCGCGCCAAGGACCTGATCCGCCAGCTGCTCGCCTTCAGCGCGCGACAGGTCCTGCAACCGATGGTGGTCGACCTGAATCGCCTGGTCAAGGACATCGCCAAGCTGCTGCGCCGCTTGATCGGCGAGGACATCGCGCTCGAGACCGCGCTCGCGTCCGGGCTGGGGGCCGTACGGGTCGACACGGGGCAGATCGAGCAGGTGCTCGTCAACCTCGCCGTCAACGCGCGGGACGCGATGCCCCAGGGCGGCCGGTTGGCGATCGAGACGGGCAATGTCGAGGTGGACGGGACGCGGGCGCCCCCCGCCGCGACCGTCCCCGTGGGGCGCTACGTACTGCTCCAGGTGTCGGACAACGGGGTCGGCATGGACGCCCTAGTCCAGGCGCACGTGTTCGAGCCGTTCTTCACCACGAAGCCGCGCGGCAAGGGGACGGGACTCGGACTCGCCACGGTGTACGGCATCGTACGGCAGAGCGGCGGCCACATCACCGTGGAGAGCACGGTGGGACAAGGCGCCGTGTTCCGCATATATCTGCCGCGCGTCGAGGCGCCGCTCGACCCCACCAGCCGGCCGACTCCCGTGGCCGCGCCGGCCGCAGGCACCGAGACCATTTTAGTCGCCGAGGACGAACGGCTGGTTCGGGTGCTGGCGCAGAAGGTGCTCGAGCGGGCGGGCTACCGCGTGTTGGTGGGCGCGGGAGGAGCCGACGTGCTGGCGCTGGCCGAGCGCCACGACGGCCCGATTCATCTGCTCCTGACCGACGTGGTGATGCCGGAGATGAACGGCCGCGAGCTGGCGCGCCGCCTGACGGCAGTCCGGCCCGGCGTGCGCGTGCTCTACATGTCCGGCTACGCCGACGAGGCGGTCGCGCAGCACGGCGTGCTCGACCCCGGGACTGCGTTCCTGCAGAAGCCGTTCACGCCCGAGGCGTTGGCGAAAAAGGTGCGCGGCGTGCTGGACGGGGCACGCTGACGGCGTGACGCGCCGCCAGGCCGACCTGACGCTGCTGCTCGCGACGTTCCTGTGGGGAACCACGTTCGCGGTGGTCAAGGACGCGCTGGCTTCGGCGACGCCGCTCGCCTTTCTCACCCTGCGATTCAGCATCGCGACGCTGTTGCTGGCCCCCGGGACGCGGTTCCGTCCCCCGCCGGCGGGCCGCGAGCTGCGCGGCGGGCTGCTGCTCGGCGCGCTCGTCGCGCTCGGCTTCATCTCTCAGACCGCCGGGCTCGTGATCACCACGGCGTCGCGCTCGGCGTTCATCGTCGCGATTTCCTCGGTGCTCGCACCGGTCATCGCCCTCGCGCTGCTGGGACAGCGTCCGGGCTGGCTCACCGTGGCGGCGCTGGCGCTGGCGACCCTCGGGATCTACCTGCTCACGGCTCCCGATGCCGGCGGACTCAATCGGGGCGATCTATTGACGTTGGTCTGCGCCGCGTGCTTCGGTGGCCAGATCGTGGCCGTCGCCACGCTGGGGCGCGCGTACGACGCGCGTCGCCTCGTCTGGTTTCAGGTGGCCGGGACGGCCGTCGTCTCAGCGGGCGCCTTGCTCCTGTTCGAGCGCCCACGGATCCAGTGGAGCGGTGGGTTCCTGGCTGCGCTCGTGTATTCGGTGTTGTTCGCCAGCACGATCTGCTTCTTGCTGCAGATGTCGGCTCAACGACACATGTCCGCGGCGCGCGCGGCACTGATCTTCTGCTTCGAGCCGCTGTTCGCCGCGCTGACCTCCTGGCTGGTGCTGGGCGAGCGCCTGGCCATGCTGCAGTGGCTCGGCGGCGGGTTGATCGTGCTGGGCATGATCGCCGCGGACCTTCCCGCGAGCCGCGCCACAGCTGCCGCCGGCCCCTAGACGTTTCGCGACGTCGCGTGCATGATAGGGCGCCGGTGCACAAACTGCACGTGCGGGCACTCGAATGATCGCGCGAACTGACCTCCTCAAGCTGGCCGGTCGGCTGCGGTACCCCATCCAGCTCGCCGTCGTCGCCCTTGCCTACCTCGGCGCGGCGAAACTCGGTTTGCTCGCCGCCGTCGCGCAGAAGGTCGTCTCATCCGCCTGGCCGCCCTCGGGCGTCGCCCTCGCCACCCTGTTGCTGCTGGGTCTGCGCTACTGGCCCGGCATCGCAGTCGGCGCATTGCTGCTCAATTGGACCGCCGGCGTGGCGGCCGCCGGCGCCGCCGGCATCGCGCTCGGGAACACCCTCGAGGCGGTGTGCGCCGTCTGGCTGCTGCGGCGCGTGGCCGAGTTCCGACCCTCGCTCGAGCGGCTCCGGGACGTGCTCGCGCTCGTCACGCTGGCGGCGCTCGTAAGCACGACGCTGAGCGCGACGATCGGGATCGCGAGCCTGTGGGCGAGCGGGGTCGTCCCGCCGGCTGCCCTGAAGCATCTGTGGTTCGTGTGGTGGAGCGGGGACGCGCTGGGGGACGTGCTGGTGGCTCCGCTGCTGCTCACATGGGCGCGAGCCACCCGGCCGGCGGGTCGCTGGTCCGAGGCCGCCGCGCTGGTCGTGCTGATGATACTGCTGACGGCGTTGCTGTGGCGCAGTCCCATTACGTACGTGTATGCCGTCTTCCCCGTCGTCGTGTGGGCCGCGATGCGATTCGGTCCCCGCGGCAGCGCTACGGCCACGGCGCTGATCGCGGGCTTGGTGATCTGGCACACGCTGCGTGGGCTCGGGCCGTTCGTCAGCGGGACGCCCACCGAGAATCTCACGCTGCTCCAGACCTTCCTGGCGCTGGCGTCGGTGACCGGACTCGTGCTGGCCGCCGCCACGGTGGAGCGCGGCGTGGCCGAGGGCGCGGCACGCGAGAGCGAGCAGCGGTTCGGGGTGCTGGTGGAGAGCGTGCGCGACCACGCGATCATCCGGCTCGACCCGAGCGGGCGGGTCGTCAGCTGGAACGCCGCAGCGCAGCACATCAACGGGTACGCGGCGACGGAGATCATCGGGCGGAGCGTCGCCTGCTTCTACACTCCGGAGGACACCGCCGCCGGCAAGCCAGCGGAGAATCTGCGCGAGGCGGCCGAGCGGGGACGCTGCGAGGCGCAGGCGTGGTACGTGCGCGACGACGGCTCCCGCTTCTGGGCAGACGTGGTCATCAGCCCAGTGCGGGACGAGCACGGCGCGCTGGTCGGGTTCGCGCAGGTGACGCGGGACCTTACCGAGCGTCGCCGCGCCGACGAAGCCTTGCGGGAGCGGGAAGCGCTGCTCGGCGCCATGTTCGATCAGGCGGCGGTCGGCATCGCCCTGGCCGATTTCGACGCACGCTTCGTAAGAACGAATCGGGTGTTTCAGCGCATGCTCGGCTACAGCGACGAGGAACTGCGGTCGCTCTCGTACGCCGACATTACCTACGCGGAAGATCTGCCCAGGAACCGGGAGCTGATGACCGAGCTGGCCGAGGGGAAGCGGCGCGCGTTCACGTTGGAAAAGCGCTACTGCCACAAAGATGGCACGCCGATCTGGGCCCAGGTCACGGTATCCGCCCTCCCGAGCGCGCAGGGCGCGCCGCGATTGTTCGTCAGCGTGATCGAGGACATCACCGAGCGCCGACGGGCGCAGCAGCAGCTGCACGGTCACCGAGAGCAGCTGCGTGACCTCACCGTCCGGCTCGAGGCAGCCCGCGAAGCGGAGCGCACGCGCATCGCGCGCGAGATTCACGACGAGCTCGGGCAGGCGCTGACGGCTCTCAAGATCGATCTCACCTGGCTCAGGCGGCGGATGCCCCAGCCAGCCCCGGAGCTCGCCGGCAAAGTCGACGGCATGGAAGCGATCCTCGACGACACGGCCGGCGCGATCCAGCGCATCGCCACCGAGCTGCGCCCGGGCGTGCTGGACGAGCTCGGCCTCCAGGCCGCCATCCAGTGGCAGGCCCGTGAGTTCGAGACACGAACCGGCATCGCGTGCCGGGTCGAGGTGCCGGCCGAGCAACCGACCGTCGACGCGACCCGCGCCACCGCCGCATTCCGGATTTTCCAGGAAGCCCTCACCAATGTGGCGCGGCACGCCGGCGCCACCCGCGTCCTGGTCCGGTTCACGCTGTCCGCCGAGGCGCTCGCGCTCAGCGTCGAGGACAACGGCCGCGGCATCAGCAAGGGCGCCCTCGCCGACTCCCGCTCGCTCGGGTTGCTCGGCATTCGCGAGCGGGCGACCAGCCTGGGCGGCACCGTCGCCATCACCGGGGAGCGCGGTCGGGGGACCACGCTGACGCTCACCTTGCCCACCCTCGAATGATCCGGGTCTTCATCGCAGACGACCATCACCTGATCCGCGCCGGCTTTCGCCAGCTCGCCGCCGACGACCATCTGATCGAGGTCGTGGGCGAAGCAGCCGAGGGTGGCGAGCTGTTGCGCCAGCTCGAGCGGACGCGCACCGACGTCGTGATCCTGGACATCGGCATGCCGGGCCCGGGGTTCGTCCCGCTCATCCGCGAGCTGCGGAAACGATTCCCCCGCGTCGCCGTGCTGGTCGTGAGCATGCACGCGGAAGGCCAGCTGGCGGTGCAGGCGCTCCGCGCCGGCGCGGCGGGCTACGTGAGCAAGACCCAGGCTCCGAGCGAGCTGCTCGCGGCCGTGAAAAAGGCGCACGCCGGCGGCACCTACGTCAGCCCCGCGCTCGCCGAGCGGCTGGCCGTCGAGCTGCGCTCGGGCTTCGCCGGCGGCGCGCACGAGGCCCTCTCCGCCCGCGAGTACCAGGTGCTGTGCCTGCTCGGGACCGGGAAGAGCAACAAGGAGATCGCGGTCACCCTGTCGGTCGGTCCGAAGACGGTCAGCACCTACCGCAGCCGGGTGCTGCGCAAGCTGAGCCTCAAGACGAACGCGGACTTGGTCCGCTACGTGATCGAGCAAGGGCTCGCGCCCTAACACCGTCTGTCAGTCAAGACTGACGCGCCGCCCACCCCATTTCGTACAGAGGCGCCGGGCGCCCGCCGACTCCGGCGCGCCGGCCCGCGGCCCAGATTGGTCCGACCGATATGGCCTGGACGACGACCCAGTCGAGCAGAGACGTCCAGATGCGCGTCTTCCTCGTTGATGACTCCACGCTCGTGCGCGTACGATTGGCGGCGATGCTCCAGGACATGTGGGAAGTGGACAAGGTCGTCGAGGCCGGGACGGTTGCGGAGGCGCTCGAGTTGCTGCCCGATTCCAAGGCGGACGTCGTCGTCGTCGACATGCGGTTGCCCGATGGGGACGGGCTGGAAGTGCTGCGCGCGGCGAAACGGTTGCAGCCCCAACCCACCGTGGTGGTGCTCACCAACTACGCATACGACCAGCTCCGCTCCACGTGCCTCGAAGCGGGCGCGGACGAGTTCCTCGACAAGCGGACCCAATTCGAGCGGCTGCCGGCGATCGTGACCAAGCTGAGACCACCCACGCCATGACGCTCGCGACCACCGGCGCCGACCGCCCCGCGCAACGCACGCTGGACCATTTCACGCAGCTCGCCGGTGACCTGCTCGGCGTCCCCGTGGTGTACGTCTCGCTCGTCGCCGCCCGGGGGCGGATGGTGGCAAGCAGCTACGGCCGGCCCGTGTCGCTCGCGCTGCTGCTGTGCTACCCGTTCAGCCGGCACATCGCCGCCTCGCGGCGGCCGCTCGTGGTCGCGGATGCACGCCGCCATCCGCTGACCGCCCGCACCCCGGCGGTCCGGGATGGCCTGGTGACGGCGTATGCCGGCGTGCCGTTGATCGACGCGGCTGGCCGCGCGATCGGCGCGCTCTGCGCCATGGATCCAGAGCCGCGATCTTGGAGTGAGGCAGAGCTGGAACTGCTGCGCGACGTGGCCCGGCTGCTGGTTCGCGAGCTGGCGCAGCGGTCGCCGCTCGGTGGACAGTTTACCCGTCGCGGCGAGCGCCGTGCGCCGAGCAGGGAGCGCCGGAGCATGCCACGGATGCCGGACCGGAGGACGCACTCACGGCCGTAACTCACTGGGTTGCCTGGGACGCGATCATCGGGGCATAGAGGGAGGGACCGCACGCCCGAACTCGACCATGGTCCGATCCCAGGCCGCCCGGGCCGGCCGCCGCAGGTTGATTGCCCGCCCAGCGTCAACGATATTTCGCGATTCATTCCCGAGTAGCTCAGTTGGTAGAGCAGCCGGCTGTTAACCGGCGGGTCGCAGGTTCGAGTCCTGCCTCGGGAGCCTTGATCGACCATGCCCGGTAAGCGTCTCAAGGCGTCGGCGCACCGCTCGCCCGGGCGGCGCTCCGGTCCGCAGGCGGCGACGGAGCTGTTCCACGCCCTGGTGGAGCACAGCTCGGACGCCGTCGCATTGCTGGACGAAACCGGGGCCATCACCTACGTCAGCCAGGCCGCGACCCGGCTGCTCGGCTATGGCGTCCCCGAGCTGACCGGCACCAACGCGATGGGCTTCCTGCACCCCGACGATCTCGCGCTCACCCAGCGCCTGTGCCGGCAGCTGCTGGATCAGCCCGGCACGCCGTTCCGCACCGAGCTGCGCGCCCGGCACAAGGATGGCTCCTACCATCTGGTCGAGGCCGTGGCCGTGAACCGGCTCGACGACCCCGCTGTGGGAGCCGTCGTGGCCAACTGGCGCGACATCACCGAGCGGCTGCGCGCCGAGGAGCTCCTGAAGCAGGTCATCAACGCCGACCCGAGCCTCGTGTTCGTGAAGGACTGGGACGGCAAGTTCACGCTCGTGAACAAGGCCCTTGCTCAGGCCTACGCCACCTCCCCGGAGGAGCTGCTGGGGAAGAGCGACGCGGACTTCAACCGGAATCAAGCGGAGGTCGCCCATTACCTGCGCGACGACCGGGAGGTCATGTCCAGCCTCCGGCCGAAGCTCGTTCCCGAGGAGCCGGTGACCAACCCGCACACCGGCGAGACGCGCTGGTTTCAAACCGTGAAAGTGCCGCTCGTCTCGGCCGACGGCCGCGCGCACCAGGTGCTGGGAGTCGCCACCGACATCACCGACCGCAAGCGCACGGAAGCCGCGCTGCGCAATTCCGAGGAGAGCTACCGCAGTCTCGTCGACGGCGTGCGCGACGTGATCTTCGCGCTCTCACCCAGCGGCGAGGTGACCTCACTCAATCCGGCCTTCGAGGAGATGACGGGGTTCCCGCCCGCCGAATGGGTCGGCCGGCCGTTCGAGGCCTTCGTCCATCCCGATGACGTGCCGCTCGCCCTCGACTTGTTCGGCCGCGTGCTGCGGGGCGAGCCGCGCCCCACCATCCCGTTCCGTATCCTGACCAAGGGCGGGTCGTATCGCGTGGCGGAGTTCAGTGCTACCGCCCAGGTCCGGGACGGCCGGCTCGCGGGCATCCTGGGCATCGGACGCGACGTCACGGAGCGGCTCGGCCTTGAGCAACAGCTGCGCCAGGCGCAGAAGATGGAAGCGGTCGGCCGGCTGGCGGGCGGCATCGCGCACGACTTCAACAACATCCTCACGGCCATCACCGGCCACGCCGACCTGCTGCTCGAGGACCTCGGGCACCACGACCCGCGCCGCGCCGACGTCGACGAGATCCGCCGATCGGCGGAGCGCGCCGCCGGCCTCACCCGCCAGCTGCTGGCCTTCAGCCGCCAGCAGGTGCTGCAGCCCAAGGTGGTCGACGTGAACGCGCTCGTGCTGGACATGGACAAGCTGCTGCGCCGCTTGATCGGCGAGGACGTGGAGCTGGCGACGGCGCTCGACCCCACCCTGGGCCGCGTCACGGCGGATCCCGGCCAGCTGGAGCAGGTCATCGTCAATCTGGCGGTGAACGCCCGGGACGCGATGCCGCAAGGCGGCAAGCTCACGCTGGAAACGCGTAACATCGATCTCGACTCGAGCTACACGCTCGAGCACAGCCTGGTGAAGCCGGGACCATACGTGCAGCTCACGGTGAGCGACAGCGGGATCGGGATGGACGAGGAGACCCAGGCCCACGCCTTCGAGCCATTCTTCACGACCAAGCCGCGCGGCCAGGGCACGGGCCTCGGCCTGGCAATGGTGTACGGGACCGTCAAGCAGTCCGGCGGGTTCATCTGGGTGTACAGCGAGCCGGGCCACGGGGCGACGTTCAAGATCTATCTGCCGCGCGTCGACGCACCCGTCGAATCGGCGACGCCGCCCGCCCCGGTCGAGCGTCCGCCCCGCGGCTCCGAGACCGTGCTGCTCGCCGAAGACGAACCGGCCGTGCGCGCCATCGCGCAGCAGGTGCTCGAGCGGCAAGGGTACACCGTGCTCGCCGCACCGAGCGGCGCCGACGCCCTCGCGCTCGCCGCCCAGCACGGCGTCACGATCCATCTGCTCCTGACCGACGTCGTGATGCCGGGCATGAGCGGCCGCGATCTGGCCGACCGGCTGACCGCGCAACGGCCCGGCATCCGGGTGCTGTATATCTCGGGCTACACCGACAACGCCATCGTGCGCCACGGGATGCTCGAGCCGGGCCTCGCCTATTTGCAGAAGCCGTTCCGCCCCGATGCCTTGGTACGCAAAGTGCGCGAGGTGCTGGATGCGGGCTGACGCGCCGGACCGGCTCTGCGGAGGGAAGTCGGTGTACCACGTCGAGGACGAGGTGACCCGATGACGAACCAGCAACAGGTCGAAATCCTCCTGGTGGAGGACAACCCCACCGATGCCGAGCTGACGCTGCGCGCCTTCAAGGCGCGCAACTTCGCGAATCAGGTATTTGTCGCCCGGGACGGCGCCGAGGCTTTGGATTTCTTTTTCGGCGACGGCAGTCACCCGCTGCGCGACATCGGGGTCGTGCCGAAGGTCGTGCTGCTCGACCTGAAGCTCCCCAAGGTCGACGGACTCGAAGTACTGCGACGGTTGAAGGCGGACGAGCGCACCCGCACCATCCCGGTCGTCATCCTCACCTCGTCGCGCGAAGAGCCCGACATCGCCTCGGCGTACCGGCTCGGCGCCAACAGCTACATCGTCAAGCCCGTGGACTTCGAGGCGTTCGCGCGGGCGGTCTCGGAGGTCGGGCTCTACTGGCTGCTGCTGAACGAGCCGCCGCACTAAGAGGGGGCTCGCTCGGGCCGGCTCCCTAGGGAGGTGTCGCACCGGCGCCCCTCCGTGCCGCAAAAACGCCCTATTCCCAACCCACCCGTACCGCCAGGTTGTACGCCAGCCAAGGCGCCCGCCTGGGAACCGCCAGACGCAGACACTATGGCGGACGCGATCGTCACCCGATATACATGGGCGAGGGAGTATGGCCGCCACGGTCCGCATCCTCCTCGTCGAGGACGACCCGAACGACGCCGCACTCGCTGAGCGCGAGGTTCGCCGGGCCGACATCCTCTGCACGTTCCTCCGGGTCGACACGCGAGACGGCATGGCCGAGGCGCGGCGCGGCTTCGCCCCGGACGTCATCCTGACCGATCATTCCCTACCGGCCTTCAATGCCCGGGAGGCCTTACAGCTGGCGCGCCAGTTCTCACCCGGAACCCCGGTGATAGTTGTGACCGGGAGGTTGGGAGACGAGCCGGCCGTGCAGTATTTACAGGCGGGGGCGGCCGACTACATCGTCAAAGACCACCTGCATCGCCTCGGCCCGGCGGTGCTGCGAGCGCTTGACACCAAGCGCAGCCTCGCGGCGCAGGCACGCGCCCATCAGCTACAAACCGCCACCTATCGAATCGCCCAGGTGGCAATCACTGCGCCCGGACTCGAGGAATTGTTGCCCGCCATCCATCAGATCGTGGATGAGCTGATGCCCGCGAAGAACCTCTACATCGCGCTGTACGACACCGCGACAGATGTACTGAGCTTCCCGTACGCCGTCGACGAGTACGACACCGACTTTCCGTCCAAAAAGCCCGACAAGGGGCTCACTGAGTACGTGCTCCGGACCGGCCAGCCGCTGCTTGTCACGCCGCAGGTGCAGGCGGAGCTCGAGCAGCGGGGCGAAGTCGAGCTGGTCGGCGCGCCCTCGATCGACTGGCTCGGCGTGCCGCTAAAGGTCGGCGACCGCACCATCGGAGTGCTCGTCGCCCAGACCTACGCACCCGGCGTGCGGTACGGGGAGCGCGAGCAGGAGATCTTGCAGTTCGTCTCGGCGCAGGTCGCCATGGCGATCGAGCGTAGCCGCGCCGAGGCCGAGCTTCGGGCGTCCGAGACCACCTACCGCTCCCTGGTCGAAGACTCCCCGTTCGGAATCTTCCGGAGCACCCCGGACGGCCGGCTTCTCGCCGTGAACCCAGCGCTGGTGAGTATCCTGGGCTATGACTCCGAAGCGGAGCTGCTGCAGAAGAACATGGCGGCGGACGTCTACGTGGACCCCGCCCAGCGTGCACGCCTCCTCGACGAAGTGCTCAAGTTGGACAGCCTCACAGGCGACTCCCTGTGGCGCCGGAAGGACGCAAAGACCATCACGGTCCGCCATACCGCCCGGGTCGTGCGGGACGCGGAAGGTCGGGTGGAATACTTCAACGTCCTCGTCGAAGACATCACCGAGCGCAAGCTCCTCGAAGCGCAGCTGCGGCAGGCACAGAAGATGGAGGCGGTGGGCCGACTGGCGGGCGGCATCGCACACGACTTCAACAACCTCCTGACCGCCATCCTCGGCTCGGCAGACCTGCTCCTCGAGACCCTTTCATCAGACGCAGCCGAGCGCGAGGACCTCGATGAAATCCGCAAGGCGGCGAAGCGCGCGGCGGATCTGACCCGACAGCTGCTGGCGTTCAGTCGTCAGCAAGTCCTGGCGCCTCAGGTCCTCGACGTGAACACCCTCCTGACCAACCTCGAGAAACTGCTGCGCCGTCTCATCGGCGAGCATATCGAGCTGCGCACGTCGCTCGCACCCAAGGTGGGCGCGGTACGGGCGGATCCCGGCCAGCTCGAGCAGGTGATCGTGAACCTGGCCGTGAACTCGCGTGACGCCATGCCGCAGGGCGGCCAGCTCACGATCGAGACCGCGAACGCCGAGCTGGACGAGGCCTACGCCGCGGCGCACTTCCCGGCCAAGCCGGGCTCCTATGTGCTGCTCGCCGTCACCGACACGGGCACGGGCATGGACGCCGCGACGAAGAGCCACATCTTCGAGCCCTTCTTTACCACCAAGGAGAAGGGCAAGGGAACCGGGCTCGGGCTCGCTACGGTGTACGGCATCGTGAAACAGAGCGACGGCTACATCTGGGTGTACAGCGAACCCGGCCACGGGACGTCGTTCAAGATCTACCTCCCCCGCGTAGCGGACGCCCCTGGGCCGGTCCGGCGAGCGTTCGAGCCTTCGGCCTCCGCGCGCGGCTCCGAAATGGTACTCGCTGTGGAAGACGACGAGATGGTCCGGGCGCTCATCCGCCGGATGCTCGAGACCCGCGGCTACACCGTGCTGCTGGCGTCGCACGGCGATGAGGCTCTCCGACTGCTCGAGCGCCACCCGGGGCGCGTCGATCTGCTCATGACGGACGTAGTAATGCCGGGCATGAGCGGCCGCGACCTTGCCGACCGCGTCGCCGAGCTTCGGCCCGGCATCAAGGTCCTGTATCTCTCGGGATACACCGACGATGCCATCGTGCGCCACGGGGTACTCGAGCCGGGCATCGCGTTCCTCCAGAAGCCATTCACCGCGGACGCGCTGGCGCGTAAGGTGCGGGAGGTGCTGCGGGGCCCCTGAGCCCCTGAGTGTCGCACCGGCGCCCCTCCCTGCCGCAAAAACGCCCTGTTGTGGAATGACCCGCCAACCCATCTTCTGCGTCCGCGCGACGGTCCTTGCCCAGGCCAGTTCGCGCTAAGTGACATGGGTCACCACGGTTCGGGCCGGGAAGCGCAACTTGTGCGGGAATGAGGTCTAATGTGCCCATGAGGAGCGTGGCGGCCGGGACAGCGATCCTCTTCACAGTGGGTCTGGTCTGCTTGGCGGACTCCGGGTTCGCCCAGCGGCCGGACACCAGCGCTCAGCGGCCGGATTCGAGTTTGTCCGCCGACTCCCTGAAGAAGCTGAGCATCGAGCAGCTCATGAACGTGGAGGTCACCTCCGTCTCGAAGCGTCCCGAGAGACTGGCGCAAGTGGCCTCCGCCATCCAGGTCATCACGCAGGACGACATCCGTCGCTCCGGCGCCTCGAGTCTCCCCGAGGCCTTGCGCCTCGCCACCAACCTGCAGGTCGCGCAGGTCGACTCGCGACAATGGGCCATCAGCGCACGCGGGTTCAACAGCACCACCGCCAACAAGCTCCTGGTGCTGATCGATGGGCGCACGGTGTACACACCGTTGTACTCCGGCGTGTTCTGGGACGTGCAGGATGTGGATCTCGCGGACATCGACCGGATCGAGGTCATCAGCGGGCCCGGAGCGACGTTGTGGGGCGCCAACGCGGTGAACGGCGTCATCAACGTCATCACCAGGAACAGCCGGGACACTCAGGGACTCCTCGTGTCGGGCGGCGGCGGCACAGAGCTGCGCGGCTTCGGGAACGCACGCTACGGCGGCGCCCTGACTCCGACCGTCCACTATCGGGTGTACGGCAACGGCTTCGCCCGTCAGCCGACGCTGTTGCCCAGCAGCCTGGACGCGGCGGACGACTGGCACGCCCTACAAGGTGGTTTTCGGGTGGATTGGGATGCGTCGCCGACCAACGGCGTCAGCGTCCACGGGGATCTGTACGACGGTCGAATCAGCCAGCCGAGCGCCAGTGATATCGCGGTGAGCGGCCACAACTTGGCCGCGAGGTGGTCGCACACAATTTCCGCCACGTCCGACCTCCGGGCAGAGCTGTACTACGACCGGACCCATCGGGACATTCCCGGCACGTTCGGCGAAGACCTCGACACCTATGACGTCGATGTACAGCACCGGACTGCGCTGGGCGGGCGGCACGACCTGGTCTGGGGGCTCGGCTACCGCCTCATCAACGATGGCGTCGTCAACAGCGCGGCCCTCGCCTTCCTGCCGCCGCATGTTGCACGACAGTGGTTCACCGCGTTCGTCCAGGACGAGATCGCGCTCGTGCCCGACCGGTTGCACGTCGCACTTGGCACCAAGCTCGAGCACAACGACTACACCGGCTTCGAGATCCAACCCAGCGCACGTGGGAACTGGCGACTCAGCCCGTCCGGGACCATCTGGGCGGCCGTCTCGCGCGCGCTGCGAACGCCGTCGCGCATCGACCGGGAGTTGTTCTCCCCCGCCCAACCGCCCTATTTCCTGGCCGGCGGCCCCACGTTCCATTCAGAAGAAGAGCTGGCTTACGAGCTGGGATATCGCCTGCAACGCGGGACCCTTGCCCTCTCGGCCGCTTCGTTCTACAGCCGCTACCACGACCTGCGCAGTCTGGAGCAGGCCAACCCGCCCGCGGCGTCTCCCGTGGTCATCGCCAACGGGCAAGAAGGGGAGTCCTACGGGGCGGAGCTGGCCGCCGACTATCAAGTCACCGGGCGGTGGCGGCTCCGGGCCGGCTACACAGAGCTGCGCGTCCACGTCTGGGCCCAGCCCACCAGCACCGACATGTCCGGCGGGAGCGCGGAATCGCACACCCCGGATCGTCAATTCGCCGTGCGCTCGGTGGCGGGCTTACCCGCGCATCTGAGCCTGGACGGCACGTTTCGCTACGTCGGTGAGATCGCTAACCAGCAACTCCCGGCCTATGGAGAGCTGGACATGCGGGTCGCCTGGCAGCCGGCTCCGATGCTGGAGCTGTCGGTGGTCGGGCAGAATCTCCTGCACGATCACCACGTCGAGTTCGGCACGCCCAGCGCGCGCCGGCAGATCGAGCGCGGCGTGTACGGTGCGGTCGCATGGCGTTTCTAAGAACGGCCTGCGCTGCGGCTTTGCTGCTGGGATGGACCGCCCGCTTGGGGGCGCAAACGGGGAAGGCCTCCGAGTCGCACCTGAAGGCCGTCTTCCTGTTCAACTTCGCGCAATTCGTCGATTGGCCGTCCGCGGCCTTTCCCGACTCCGCAGCTCCGCTCGTTATCGGCGTGCTGGGAGAAGACCCGTTCGAGGGCTTTCTCGATCAGACCATCCGGGGTGAGCATGTACGAGGGCGAGGCTTCCAGCTTCAGCGCTATCGCAGCGTGGGCGAGATCAAGACCTGTCACATCCTGTTCATCAGCAGGGCCACCGGCGCTCGCCTGGATGAGGTACTCGCGAATCTCAGGAACCGGCCGATTCTCACCGTGAGCGACGACGCTGGGTTCGCCGAGCGCGGCGGCATGATTCGCTTCGTGACCGACCAGAACCGCATCCGGTTGCAGATCAACCTCGACGCGGCACAAGCGGCCAGTCTGACAGTCAGCTCGAAGCTGCTCCGGGTCGCCGATATCGTCACGCCGCGGGGGCGGTGAGATGTCATTGCGCGATTGGCCGATCAGGCAGAAGCTGACCGCGATGCTCGTGCTCAGCAGCGGGCTGGTGCTGTTGCTGACGTCGGCGGCGCTGGTGGGGTACCAGTACTGGTCGTTCCGGCAGACCATGCGGAGCACCCTGTCCGTCCGCGGCAGCATCCTCGCCACCAACAGCACGGCGTCCCTCGCCTTTGCCAACGACGCGGACGCCCGAGAGCTCCTCTCCGCCCTGCGGGCAGACCCGCATATCGTGGCCGCCGCCCTGTACGACAGGAACGGCCGGCTGTTCGCCAGCTTTCCCGGCGACCTGCCGGGCGGCGCCCTCCCGGCGGCGCCGGGGCCCGACGGGTACCGCTTCCAGCGCGGGAACTTGATTGGCTTCCAGCCGGTAGCGGAGGCGGGCGGTCAGCGTCTTGGCACGTTGTACCTCGCGTCCGATCTCGCGGCCGTGGATGCCACGCTTCGCCTCTCCGGCGTCATCGCCGTGGCGGTGCTGGCCATCGCGTTGCTGGCGGCGTACCTCCTGTCCAGAGTGCTGCAGGGCGCGATCTCGCAGCCCGTGCTGATGCTGGCGGAGACCGCCCGGGCCGTTTCCGACCGGCGCGACTACTCCGTGCGGGCGGCGAAGCTTGGGGAGGACGAATTAGGCGTGTTGACCGACGCCTTCAATCACATGCTGAGCCGCATCGAGGCCCAGGACCGTGCCCTCAGGGAGAGCAAGGAGGGCCTGGAACAGCGGGTCGGGGAGCGGACGCACGAGCTCGAGGAGCGCAACCAGGCGCTGCGGCACAACGCGGCGCAGCTGCTGGCCGCCAATACCGAGCTGGATGCGTTCGCCTACTCGGTGTCGCACGACTTGCGCGCACCGCTGCGCAGCATCGACGGATTCAGCCAGGTGTTGATGGAAGACTATGGCGCGCAGCTGGACGAGGCGGGACGGGATTCCCTGCGGCGGGTCCGCGCCGCCACCCAGCGGATGGGTACTCTGATCGACGACCTGCTGAAACTCGCGCGGGTTACCCGCGCGGAAATGCGCACTGAGGTCGTCGACTTGGGCGTCATGGCGCGGGACATCGCGGCCGAGCTGCAACGCACGACCCCGGAACGGCAGGTGGAATTCGCGATCGCTCAGGGGCTCGAGGCGCGCGGCGACGCCCGCCTGCTGCGGGTGGCGCTCGAGAATCTTCTCGGCAACAGCTGGAAGTACACCGCGAAACAGCCGAAGCCAAAGATCGAATTCGGATCGATCGAAGAGAACGGAGGCCGGGCGTTCCTGGTCCGCGATAACGGGGCCGGCTTCGACATGCAGTACGCCGACAAGCTGTTCGGCGTATTCCAGCGATTACACTCCGTATCGGAATTCGAGGGAACCGGCGTCGGCCTTGCGACGGTGCGGCGCATCATCGTCCGCCACGGCGGCCGGATCTGGGCTGAGGGGGCCGTGGATCAGGGAGCGACGTTCTACTTCACGCTGTAAGGTCCGCTGAGTGGGCCTGGAGGCACTGTGAACCCCGGAAAGATCCTGCTCGTGGAAGACAACCCCGACGACGTCGCCCTGACGATGCGGGCGCTCAAGAGTCACAACATCACGAACGACGTGATCGTGGCGGAGGACGGCGTCCAGGCGGTTGAGTATCTGTTCGGCGCGAAGGGCCGCCCCGGGGCAGAAGAGCTGCCGGCGGTGGTCCTCCTGGATCTGAAACTGCCGAGGCTCGACGGCCTGCAGGTGCTCGAGCGCATCCGAGCCGACCAGCGCACCCGAGTGCTACCGGTCGTGATCCTGACGTCGTCCGACGAGGAACGCGACATCGTCAAGGGGTACAGCCTGGGCGCCAACAGCTACGTGCGCAAGCCGGTGGACTTCGTGGAATTCACCGAGGCAGCCAAACAGCTGGGGCTCTACTGGCTGCTCATGAACCGGGCACCGCCGGCGTCCCGGAGGCCGTGAGAACTGGAGACGACGGGAAAGGGCCGTAGGAACGTCTGGGGAACGGGCTGAGGAACCGGTTGACAATATCCCATATAGTGTCATGACCGTGGATCCAGTGGCGGGCGGCACGGCGCACGACCCGCGCGTCGAGGCCGAGGTGCGGCGTGCGGCCCTCAGTCAGTTGCTCAAGGGCGGTCCGCTCGCGGAGGCGGTGCACGTCCTGCTCGTCGTGGTCGTGGCCGCCCTGGTCTGGAACTCCCTGCCGCTCGCGCTCACGGCCGGCTGGGTCGGCGCGGTCACCGCCGCGGCCGCGTTACGCACCTGGTGGCGGCTGGGCCTCAGCCGGCGGACGGCATCTCCCGAGGAAGCCCTCCGGGGCGTGCGTCTCACCGTGGCCGGCGTCGGGCTGGCGTGGGGGTTCGGCGCCGCCGCCGCCATTCCGGCACTCGGGCTAGACCAGGCGGCCCTGATCCTGGTCGTGCTCGCCGGGATCGTCGCGGGCGCGACCGGGACCCTGGTCGGCGACCGGCGCAGCTTCCACTACCTCCTGCTCACCGCGTTGGCCCCGCTGCCCATCGGCATCCTGCTGCACGGGCACTCCCGCGTTCACCTCATCGCGACGCTCCTCATCGTGCTCTTCGTCGGGGGGATGGACCGGGTGCATCGGCGGGCGTATCGCACGTTCGTCGAGCGAGTGCGTGCCGCCGTCCTGCTGGCATCGTCCACCCAGGACCTCGCACGGCAGCACGCCTACCTCGACGCGCTGATCGCGAGCACGCCGGTCGCCATCGCCGTGCTGGACGGCCGGCGCTCCATTCGGAGCGTGAATCCGGCCTTCGAGTCCCTGTTTGGGTACTCCACCGCCGAGGCGGTGGGCGCCAGCATCGACGCGCTGATCGTGCCCGATTCGCTCCGCTCCGAGTCGAGCGACCTCGAGGCGCGGGCGCGAGCCGGGGAGATCGTGCGCGTGGAAATAGAGCGCAGACGGAAGGACGGCCGGCCCATCCAGGTCCGCCTGTCAGCCGCCGCCGTGAAGGCCGTCCCCGAAGGCGGGCTCGTCGCGCTGTACGAGGACATCAGCGATCGCAAGGCGGCCGAACAGGCCATGCGCGCGGCCCGCGAGCTGGCGGAGCGGGTCGCCCGAGCGCGCAGTGCCTTCCTCGCCAACATGAGCCACGAGATCCGCACGCCGATGAACGCCGTGCTCGGCTTCGTCGAGCTGGTGCTGGACACGGAGCTGCAGGTCGAGCAGCGCCGCGCGCTGGAGCTGGTGCGCTCGTCCTCGGAGGCGTTGCTCACCATCCTGAACGACATCCTCGACTATTCGAAGATCGAAGCCGAGCATCTGGAGCTCGAATCGATTCCGTTCGATCTGCCCAAAGTCGTCCATGCCACCGCCACGCTCCTCGCGGTCCGGGCCCGCGAGAAGCACCTCGAGCTCACGGTGGACGTGCCGCCCGATGTCCCGCACATCATGCGGGGCGATCCCACCCGCGTGCGCCAGGTCCTGATGAACCTCATTGGAAACGCCATCAAGTTCACCGAGCAGGGCGAGGTCGACGTCTCCGCGGCCGTGGTCGGCTACCATGACGACCGGACGTCGGTGCGCTTCCGGGTGCGCGACACGGGGATCGGCATCTCGGACGAGCAGCTAGCCACCATCTTCGATGAGTTCACGCAGGCGGACGCCTCTATGACCCGCCGGTACGGGGGGACGGGTCTCGGCCTGGCGATCTCCCGAAAGCTGGTGGCGCTCATGGGGGGCCAGCTGTCGGTTACGAGCGAGGTCGGCCGCGGGAGCGAATTCAGCTTTACCCTACGCCTCCCAGTAGACCGGTCCGCCGCCGCCGCGACGCCCGGCCGGGCCGTATCGCTCGGCGGTCGGCGGCTCCTCGTGGTGGACGACAACGAGACCAACCGGCGCATCTTGCGCGACATGCTGGGCGCCGAGGGGGTGGCGGTCCACGAGGCGGCGCGCGCCGACGCGGGGCTCACGGCACTGCGTCGCGCCGCCGCGGCGGGCACCCCCTTCGACATCGCCATCCTCGATGCCCAGATGCCCGATCAGGACGGTTTCGAGCTCGCCGCCGCCGTTCGCGCCGATCCCGATCTGGCGGCTACCAAGCTGCTGATCCTCACCTCGGCGGGGCAGCGGGGCGATGGGGAGCGCTGCCGGCAGATGGGGATCCAGGCGTATCTGACGAAGCCGATCGCGCGGGCCGATCTGATCGAAGCGGTGGGCACCGTGCTGCTCGAGGCGCCGCCCGCCGGAGCCGCACCCGCGCTCATCACCCGCCACTCGATCGCGGAATCGCGCCACACGCTGCGCATCCTGTTGGCGGAAGACAACCTGGTCAACCAACAAGTCGCGACCGCGATGCTCGTGAAGCGGGGGCACCAGGTGGACGTGGTGGGGAACGGCCGCGAAGCGGTGGACGCGATCGGCACCCACGACTACGACTTGGTACTCATGGACATCCAAATGCCCGAGATGGACGGGTTCGCTGCGACGCAGGCGATCCGCGCGCTGCCGCGCGGCCGGAGCCTCCCGATCATCGCGCTCACCGCGCACGCCCTGAGCGGCGAGCGAGAGCGCTGCCTCGAGCGCGGCATGACCGGATATCTCGCCAAGCCGTTCAAGGCGCACGACCTGTTCGCTGCGATCGAGGGCCGGACAGCCGCGACGGCGGACACCGCCGCCGCGCCCGCGCCGCCGGTCGACCTCGCTGCGTTCCGCGGTACCATGCGCGAGGCCGGGGCGGAAGCGGCCGTGGACGGCATCCTGGCGACGTTCGCCAGCACCCTGCCGCAGCGGCTCGAGGCGCTGGCAGAAGCGAGCCGGGGCGGCGAGGCCGAGGCGATTCAACGCGCCGCGCATGCGTTCAGGTCCGCGGCGGCGACCATCGGAGCCCATCGCCTGGCGCAACTGCTCGAGGCGATGGAGGCATCCGCCAGGAGCGGCGACGTAGCGCGCGCGCAGGGTGGGTTACAGGATGTGAGCCGCGAGGCGCAGATCGTGTTGGATCACGTGAGGCTGGCGGTGGACGGAGGGGGGGACCATGGCTAAGACGATTCCCGTGCTCGTGGTGGACGACGATGCGGTATCCAGCGCGCAGCTGTGCGCGCTGGCGAAAGCAGCCGGCTACGCGCCGACCGCCGCCGCCAACGGGCGGGAAGCGTGGGAGATGCTGCAGCTGTCGCGCTTCCAGGTCGTCATTTCGGATTGGTACATGCCCGAGATGGACGGCCTGGAGCTGTGCCGCCGCGTCCGGGCGCGCCGCAACCAGCCCTACATCTACTTCATCATGGTCACATCCCGCGGCGGCAAGCAGCAGTACCTGACTGGGATGGAGGCCGGGGCGGATGACTTCATCGCCAAGCCGGTCGACCCGGACGAGCTGCGCGCCCGGCTCACGGTCGCTGAGCGCATCTTGGGGCTGCGTACGGAGCTGCGGCAGCTCGAGGGGCTCCTCCCCATCTGCTCCTACTGCAAGCGCATCCGCAACAATCACGACGTGTGGAAGTCGCTCGAGGACTACATCGAGGAGCACTTCGCGACCCAGTTCAGCCACAGCATCTGCCCCGATTGCTACACGAAATACGTCGAGCCGCAACTCGAGCAGCGCCGCGGCCCGGTGGGACCGCCCCCCGGGTGACGCCAATCGTTCGCGAGAGAATGCGCCTGACCCTCGACCGCAAGATCCAGAGCGGGTTCGCCATCGCCGTCGTCATCATCCTGGCGGTGGGTGCGGCGGCGCTGCGGAGCACCGCGGCCACCGTCGAGAGTGCGCGCTGGGTGGCGCACACCCTGGAAGTGCGCGGCGAGTCTCGAGGCCACGTTCGCCGAGCTGATCTACGCCGAGACCGCGGTGCGCGGCTACGTCATCACGGGGGACACGACGTACCTCGCGCCGTACGATTCCGCCCAGGCGAGACTGGGCGGCCTCCTGGGCGGGCTCCGCGCCTTGACCAGCGACAACCCGGCGCAGCTCGAGCGACTCGATTCGCTCGCGACGCTCGTCTCCGTCCGTCTCGAGCGGTTCCACTGGACGGTCGAGACGCGGCGCACCGGGGGGCCGGCCGCGGCGGCACGCGCGGTGATCGGTCGCGCATCGAGGTCGGGAGCGTCCCTCATGACGGCGGTCGCGCGTACTTCGTGCGCGACAACGGCGCCGGCTTCGACATGACCTACGTCCACAAACTGTTCGGCGCATTCCAGCGGCTACACGGCACGCAAGAGTTTGACGGGACCGGGATCGGTCTCGCGACCGTGCAGCGCGTCATCCACCGCCACGGCGGCCGCGTCTGGGCCGAAGGCGCAGTGGGCGACGGCGCGACGTTTTACTTCACCCTCTAAGCGGAGCGAGGACCGATGGACGACAAGGTCATCCTGCTGGTGGAGGACAACGCCGACGATGAGGCGTTGACGCTGCGGGCCCTGAAGAAGAACAACATCAAGAACGAGGTGGTCGTGGCCCACGACGGCGTCGAAGCGCTGGACTATCTCCTCGGCAGCGGCCCGTCCGCCGGCCGGCCGTCACACAACATGCCCCAGCTCGTGCTGCTCGACCTGAAGCTCCCCCGGGTCGATGGGCTCGAAGTGCTGCGGCGCTTGCGCGCCGATCCCCGCACCCACCTGCTCCCCGTGGTGATTCTCACGTCCTCCAAAGAGGAGCGCGATCTCGTCAACAGCTACAGCCTCGGCGCCAACAGCTATGTCCGCAAGCCGGTCGATTTCGGCGAGTTCACCGAGGCGATCCGCCAGCTCGGGCTCTATTGGCTGATCTTGAACGAGGCTCCCCCGGCCAAAGGGACGTGATCCGCATCACGCCCGGTCCCCCGCGGAGCGGGCTGTTGCCTGGACGGGGGGGCCGGGTGAGTATTGTGGCCCCGGCATGACCACTCACGCGCCCACCCCCATCCCGCCGCTGCGCGAATCCGAGGCCGAGCTGCAGGCGCTGTTCTCGGCCATCAGCGACGTCATCCTCGTGCTCGACCGAGACGGGCGCTACGTCAAGATCGCCCCCACCAGTCCGTCGCTCCTCTACCGCCCGGCCCCCGAGCTGATCGGCCGGACGCTGCACGAGGTCTTCGATCAGGACAATGCCGACAAGTTCCTCGAATACATCCACCGCGCCCTGACGGCGCGCGAAACCGTGCAGGCCGAATACAGCCTGCACATCGCGGGTCGCGAGGTGTGGTTCGCCGCCGCGATCTCCCCGATGGACGACCGGCAGGTGGTGCTCGTCGCCCGGGACATCAGTGATCGGAAGCGCGCCGAGCAGGACCTGCGCGAGACCCTGTCGCTCCTGAACGCGACGTTCGAATCCACGGCGGACGGCATCCTCGTCATCGACTTGCAGGGGCGCATCGTCAGCTTCAACCGCAAGTTCGCCGAGCTGTGGCGCATCCCGGACTCCGTGCTCGAAACCAAGGACGCGGCGCAAACGCGCGCGTTCGTGCTCGAGCAGGTCAAAGACCCCGACGGCTTCCTCGCCAAGATCGACGAGCTGTACCATCGCCCCGAGGCGTCGAGCTTCGACGTGCTCCTGTTCAAAGACGGCCGGATCTTCGAGCGCTACTCACAGCCACAGCGGATGGCGGGCAAGACCGTCGGGCGCGTCTGGGTGTTCCGGGACGTCACCGAGCGCCGGCGCGCCGAGCAGATCCAGCTCGCCACCTACCGCATCTCGGAGGCGGCGCACGCCGCCGGCAATTTGCAGGACCTGTTCGCCGCGATCCACGAGATCGTGGGCGGATTGATGCCGGCGAAGAACTTCTACATCGCGCTGTACGACCCCGCCGCCGAGCTGCTCAGCTTCCCGTACTTCGTGGACGAGTACGACACGGACTTCCCGGCGAAGCGGATGGGAAAGGGGTTGACCGAGTACGTGCTGCGCACCGGCCAGGCGCTGCTCGCCACTCCCGAGCTCCACCAGGAGCTGGAGCAGCGGGGCGAGGTCGAGCTGATCGGCCCTCCGTCGATCGACTGGCTCGGCGTGCCGCTCAAGGCCGGGGACCGTACCATCGGCGTGCTCGTCGCCCAGACATATACGCCGGGAGTCCGCTACGGCGAGCGCGAGAAGCACATCCTCCAATTCGTGTCCACCCAGGTCGCCATGGCGATCGAGCGGAAGCGCGCCGAGGAGGGGCTGCTCGAAAACGAGCGCCGCTATCGTCTGTTGTTCCAGGCAAATCCCGAAGCGATGTGGGTGTATGACTGCGAGACATTACGCTTCCTGGCCGTGAACGCCGCCGCGGTGCAGCGCTACGGCTTTTCGGAGCAGGAGTTTCTGACCATGACCGTGCGCGACATCCGGCCGGCGTCGGAGCTCGCCCGCTTCGAGGAGACACTGCACAACGACACCGGCGGGACGTACACCGGCTTCCGCCACCGCCGCAAAGACGGCACGCTGATCGACGTCGACGTCGAAGCGCAACCGATCAGCTTCGCAGGCCGCCCCGCCCGCCTGGTGCTCGCGCGGGACGTCACCGCCCGCCGCCAGCTGGAGGACCAGCTCCGACAGGCCCAGAAAATGGAGGCAGTAGGGCAGCTCGCCGGGGGCATCGCCCACGACTTCAACAATCTCCTCACGGCCATCCTGGGTTGCACCCAGCTCCTCTTGCACGCCACGCCACCCGAGGATGCCCGGCGCGAAGACGTGGAAGAGATCAAGAACGCCGGGCTCAGAGCCGCCGAGCTCACGCGCCAGCTGCTCGCCTTCAGCCGGCGGCAGGTGCTCGCGCCCAAGCTGCTGGACATGAACTCCGTCGTCGCCAACATGGACAAGATGCTGCGGCGGCTGATCGGCGAGGACGTCGCCCTCGTGACCGAGCTCGCGGCCGACCTGGGCCCCGTCAACGCGGATCCCGGCCAGCTCGAGCAGGTGCTCTTGAACCTCGCTGTCAACGCGCGCGACGCCATGCCGCAGGGCGGCCGGCTCACGATCGCGACCGCGAACGTGGTGCTCACCGAAGAGTACGCTGAGCGCCACCACCGCCTCCCGCCGGGCCAGTACGTGCTGCTCGCGGTGTCGGATACCGGCGTCGGCATGGACGAGGCGACCCAGAAACACTTGTTCGAGCCCTTCTTTACTACCAAGGAGGTCGGCAAGGGCACGGGTCTGGGGCTCGCGACGGTGTACGGGATCGTCAAGCAATCGGGTGGCTACATCTGGGTGTACAGCGAGCCCGGCCACGGGACGACGGTGAAAGTGTACCTGCCGCGTGTTGCGGGCGCGGCAGAGCCGCTCCCCGCGGCCGAGGCCGCCCCCGAGCTGCGCCGCGGCACCGAGACGGTGCTCCTGGTGGAGGACGCCGCGCCGGTGCGCACCCTGGCGCGGAAGAGCCTGGAGAACTGCGGGTACCGGGTGCTCGATGCCGCCGACGGCCGCGCGGCGCTCGACCTGTCGGCCCACCATGCCGGCGGCATCGACATCCTCGTGACCGATGTCGTGATGCCCGGGATGAGCGGCCGGGAGCTCGCCGAGCGCCTGGCGCCGCTGCGGCCCGGCATGCGGGTGCTGTATACGTCGGGCTACACCGACGACGCGATGGTGCACCAGGGAGTGCTGCGCTCGGGCGTGGCGTTTCTACAGAAGCCGTTCGTGCCGGAGTCGCTGGCGCGAAAGGTGAGAGAGGTGCTGGACGGGTAAAGCGTTACGTCTGGTCCAGCACCTCGCGCACGCGGCCCAGCAGGTCGTTCGCCGTCCAAGGCTTGTGCAGGAAGGGAAGCCCCGGGTCGAGCCGCGCACCACCCCGCCCGTCCGGATCCGAATACCCGCTCGCAAACAAGAACCGTGCGGTCCGCCCTTCGCGGCGCAGGGCGTCGTACAGCGCGCGGCCGCCCAGCCGCGGCATCACCAGGTCGGAGAGGACCAAGTCAATGGACGGGCCCTGCTGACGGAGCACGTCGAGCGCCTCCTGTCCGTCCGCGGCCGTCACGACCTGATAGCCGGCGTCCTCCAGGATGCGCTTGGCCGAGCGGCGCAGCTGATCGTCGTCTTCCACCACGAGGATCGTCTCCGAGCCGCCCCGGACCTCGGGCTCGCCCTTCACGCCGCGGCTGGCCGCCGCGGCGGACTGCTCCGCGACCGGGAAGTAGATGCGGAAGCGGGTGCCCTTCCCCGGCGCCGTGTCCACCTCGATGCCACCGCCGTGCTGCTTCACCAGTCCGTAGACGGTCGCGAGGCCCAGGCCCGTTCCCCGCCCTGCCGGCTTGGTGGTGAAGAACGGCTCGAACATCCGCCGCCGGGTCTCCTCGTCCATGCCGACGCCGGTGTCGCCGACGTACAGGCAGCCGTATTCGCCAAGGGCGGGCGCGCCGCACGCAAGTCGTCGCTCCTCGGTCAGCTCGACGCACGTCGTCTCGATCCGCAGCACCCCGCCGTTCGGCATGGCGTCACGCGCGTTGGTGGCGAGGTTGAAGAGCATCTGTTCGACGGCATGCTCGTCCGCGCGCACCTCCGGCAGGCCGACGCCGCCGGCGATCACGACCTCGACGTCGGCGGGGAGGATGCGCCGCAGCAGCCCGGACAGATCCGCCACGAGCCCGCTCAAGTCCGCCGACTGGAGGTCGAGGCTCGAGCGGCGGGCGAAGCCGAGCAGCTCCTGCACCATCACGCGGCCGCGCAACGCCGCCGACATGACGTCGCGCAGGTCGGCGTGCGCGTCGCCGCGCTCGGTGGGGAGCGCCTTCGCTATGAGCTGGGCGTTCGCCAGGATGATCGTCAGCAGGTTGTTGAAGTCGTGGGCGATGCCGCCGGTGAGCTGGCCGATCGCCTCCATCTTCTGGGACTGACGCAGCTGCTCTTCCAGGGCCCGCCGCTCGGTGATGTCCTCGGCGATCGACTCGAAGCACTCGATCCGACCGTCGGGGCGCCGCACCGCCCGCGCGGAGAGCCGGACCAGAATGGGCTTGCCGTCTTTGCGCTTCCAGGCGACCTCCGCTCCCCGCACCGGCTCGCCCCCGTCGAACCCCGCGATCAGCCGCTCGCGCTCCGTGGGGTCGGCGTACACGTCGCGCGCCATGTCCACCTTGCGCAGCTCGGTTTCGGACCCGTACCCCAGCAGCCTCACGAAGGCGGAGTTCGCCGCGAGGAACCGCCCCTCGGGTGTCGACCGGTAGATCCCGTAGCTCGCGTTCTCGACCAGCGCCCGGCTGCTCTCCTCGGACCGCCGCAACGCGGCCTCGGCGCGATGCCGCTCGGTGACGTCCGTCCCCACTCCGATCGCCCCGCTGACCGGGCCACCGACGGTATCCCGCACCGGTGAGTACCACGCCTCGAACACCGTTCCGAACACCTCCACGGTCGACGAGAACGTCTCTCCGGCGAGCGCGCGGCGCACGTCCGCCAGCGCCTGGGGCAGGTCGGCGTACAGCTCGTACACCGACCGGCCGATCAGCTGGGCCGGCCGGAAGCCGAGGGCGTCGAGCCCCCGCCCCTCCACCATCGTGAAGATGCCGTGCTGGTCGAACGCGAACAGCACGAGCGGCGCCCCGGCGATCACCGTGCGCAGCCGCTCCTTGCTCTCGCGCAGCGCCCGCTCCTGGCGCCGGCGTTGGGTGACGTCCCGCGCGTTGACGATCAGCTGCGCCGCACCGCCGCCATCGACCCGTGCTTGGCCGACGGCCTCGAGCACGCGCCACGAGCCGTCCCGGTGCCGGAACCGGAACTCCGCCAACTGGGGAGCGTTGGGCCGCTGAATCGCGCGGGCGAGCGCCTCCGCGACGAGGGCGATGTCCTCCGGGTGGACCAGTTCGAACGCGCTCCGCTCGAGCAGCTCGGCGGGCCCGTAACCCAGGACCCGCTCCACCGACGGGCTGGCGTAGCGGAACACGCCGTTGTCACCGACGATCGTGACGATGTCCGACGCGTTCTCGATCAGCGAGCGGAAGTGCTCCTCGCTGTGGCGCAGCGCTTGCTCCGTGGCGGCGCGGTCGATCGCGGTCGCGAGGACGTTCGCGATCGCCTGCAGGAAATGGGTGTCGTGGATGGTGAACTCGCGCCGCCGAGCCCCATGAGCACCCAGGATACCGAACGGTCGGTCCTTGCCGTGGACGAGAACGCTCAGACTGCTGACCACCCCGCGCTCCGCCATCAGGGGCGCGCTGGCAAAGCGCGTGTCGGTCGCCAGGTCCTCCACCACCACCGGCCCGGCGGCGCGCAGCGTGTAGCCGGCGTGAGAATCGGCATCGGCGGGGATGATGACGCGGCTCGTGTCGTCCCAACCCACGCCGGCCCGCAGCACCAGGGTGCGGCTCTCGGGGCGGAACTCCAGCACGCTGGCGAACTCGACTTCGAGCACCCGGGCGGCGAACCCGACGGCTGCATCCATCAGGTCCCGAACCGGCGCACCGGCGAGGGCCTGCTGCCCCAGGTGCGCCACCGCCTCCTGCTGTCGCGCAGTCGCCTGCAGCGTGGCCTCGGTGCGCGACAGGCGGGCGTCGCGCGCCTCGCCGTCGGGGCGCAGCAGTCGGAACCGAGGAGCGTTCATTGCGGGGCCACAACCTTGCATTCCTCTGTCGTTTTTTCCACCGTAGAGAGCACGGGAGAGCAGTGCGCCGCATCACGGCGGGCGCCGTAATCCACCGTCACACAGCGATTTGCGGGCGGTTTCCACAACTCGCTCAAAACCTGAAAAAACCAGGCGGGCACCGTGGAGCAACTCCTCGTCCTCAAAGATCTTGCGGTGATCTTCGCGGTCTCGTTGCTCGTCATCCTGGCCTTCCACCGGGTCAAGCTCCCTCCCCTGCCTGGCTTCATCGTGGCCGGCGTGCTGCTCGGCCCGAACGCCCTCGGGCTCGTGTCCGACGTACATCGCGTAGAAGGGCTCGCCGAAGTCGGCGTCGTCCTGTTGCTCTTCACCATCGGGATCGAGTTCTCGCTTAGCCGGCTCCGCGAAATGGGCCGGCAGGTCTTGGTTGGCGGGGGACTGCAAGTAGGGCTGACCGTCGCCGCCGCCGCCGGGCTGGCCGCCGCACTCGGCCACCCCTGGCGGGTGGCGCTCTTTCTAGGATGCTTGATCGCCCTCTCGAGTACCGCCCTCGTGCTCAAGGGCCTCACGGACCAGGGCGAGATCGACGCCCCGCACGGCCGCCTCGCCACCGGCGTGCTGATCTTTCAAGATCTGTGCGTCGTCCCGATCATGCTGGCGCTGCCGTTTCTCGCCGGGCGAGCGGGCAATGGTGGCGCCCAGCTCGCATTGGCCCTGGGGAAGGCGGCCTTGATTGTGATCGGCGTCACCATCCTGGCCCGCACGGTTGTCCCGCCCCTGCTCACCGAGATCCTCAAGACGAAGAGCCGAGAGCTGTTCCTAATCGCGATCATCCTGCTCGGGACCCTCACCGCCCTCGGCACGGCGGAGGCCGGAGCGTCGCTCGCACTCGGGGCGTTTCTCGCAGGACTGGTGATCTCGGAGTCCGACTACGGTCACCAGGCGTTGGCGGAGCTGCTGCCGTTTCGGGATGTGTTCATTTCGCTGTTCTTCGTCGCGGTCGGAATGCTCGTGGAGTTCGACTTCATCCGCGCGCACCCGGTGGTGACGCTGGGGGGCGTACTCGTGGTCCTGGGCGGCAAGACGGTCGTCGCGTCGGCCGGCCCGGCGGTGCTCGGTTACGCGGGCCGGGTCGCGCTGCTCGCCGGGTTGGCCGTCTCGCAGGTCGGGGAGTTCTCTTTTGTCCTCGCGCGGGAAGGCCGGGGCATGGGACTGGTGTCGGAGACCCTCTACCAGACCTTCCTCGCGGTCGCCGTGTTCACCATGCTCCTGACGCCGTTCCTGTTGCAGGGTGGGCCCGCCCTGATCGACCGGCTGGAGCAGCTGGTGCCCCTGGATCGCCTGCTGCCGGGGTTTCGTCCCTCAGGGATCACGGCGGGCGAGCAACCGCTGGCCGATCACGTCATCATCGCCGGGTACGGACTGAACGGCCGCAACCTTTCGGCCGCGCTGCGGTCGATCGCGGCGCCCTACCTCATTGTCGAGCTGAACGCGCAAACCGTACGGCAGGCGCGCTCCAACGGCGAGCCGGCGTTCTACGGTGACGCCACGCGGGAGGAGATCCTACATGCCCTGGGGATCGAACGGGCCCGCATGCTCGTCGCCGCGATCTCCGACCCCGCCGCGACGCGGCGCATGGTGCGCATCGCGCGCGGGATCAATCCCGGCGTGCACATCATCGCCCGCACGCGGTACGTGGTGGAGATCCCCGAGCTCCTGCGGCTGGGTGCGAACGACGTCATCCCGGAGGAGTTCGAGACGTCGATCGAGATCTTCGCGCGCGTGCTGGCGCATTACGGTGTCGCGCCCGGGGAAACCGATCGCCTGGTGGAGCAGATCCGCGCCTCTCACTACCAGGCGTTGCGGGGCGGCGCGCCGGGGAGCGACTCACTGCGCCTCGGCACCGTGGCCGGCATCCCCCAGATGGCGGTGGGTCGCATTCGCCTCGCCAGCGAGTCGGACCTGGTCGGCAAGAGCCTCGCCGAGAGCGGGCTCCGCACCCGCACGGGAGCCCTCGTGCTGTCGATCAGCCGCGGGTCGGATAACATCGCGAGCCCCGACCCCCAATTCGAGCTCGCCGCCGGGGACGTTCTCGTGGTCGTCGGTCAGCCGGGCCAGCTCGAGGCCGCCCGAGAGCTCGCGAATGGACCAGTGGA